>JGI10211J14876_10000460_pt1 | contig 17621 bp, 20 predicted proteins | sample Etolagsediment_FD_14876 | JGI IMG/M metagenome (IMG submission 14876)
GAGTCTACTCCTCCGGAAACTGCAATAACCGCTTTCTTTTCCCCTACCTTTTCTTTGATTTCTTTTACTGCCTGGGGAATGAATGTTTCTGGATTAAATGCCATAAGAGGAATTGTAAGGGCACCTCTTTTAAAATAAAACACGTTCAAACTCATTTATGCGTGTTATTTCCGACTTGCACATCCATTCAAAATATTCCCGTGCAACCAGCCCCCAGTGTGAACTTGCTGGTTTAGCTGAATGGGCTCACATTAAAGGAATCGGATTGCTTGGAACAGGAGATTTCACCCACCCTAAATGGCTTAAAGAACTTAAAACCGGGTTGAAACCTGCAGGAGAGGGAATCTTTGAGCATCAGGGAACCAAATTCATGCTTACTTCGGAAGTAAGCAACATATTCGAATTGGACGGATATGAGCGGACAAAGAAAGTGCATACTCTCCTTTTTGCCCCCTCTTTTGAAGTAGTGGAGCAGATTAATGATGAGATTAAGCCCTATGGGAATCTTGCTGAGGATGGGCGCCCTATCCTGATGATGGATATCGCTGAACTTCTGGATGTTGTTGAAGGAATTTCAAAAGACATCATGTTTATTCCGGCTCATGCATGGACGCCTTGGTTTGGGATATTTGGCTCAAAGAGTGGGTTTGATTCATTGGAAGAGGCGTTTGGGAAAAAGGCCTCGCACATCAAGGCAATAGAAACAGGATTGTCTTCGGACCCTGCGATGAACTGGATGATTAGCAAACTGGACAAGGTTACGTTAATTTCCAACAGCGATGCTCATTCTCCGCCTAAATTGGGGCGCGAAGCAAACGTATTTGAGCTGGAGAAACTGGATTACCCTTCAGTAACTAATGCAATACTTACGCGCAAGGGTTTTGAGAAAACATATGAATTTTATCCTGATGAGGGAAAATACCACTGGGATGGGCATCGCAAATGCAATATTTGGATGAACCCTGTTGATGCAGGGAAACTTGGAAACCGCTGCCCCAAATGCGGGAAACCCCTCACAGTTGGGGTTCTGCACCGTATAGTGGACCTTGCAAACAGGGAGCAGGGTTATGTTCCTAAGGGGTCAATTCCCTTCACCAGCCTGATTCCGCTTGTAACAGTTATTGCTACAGTGCGCGGGCGTGGCGAGCAGACTAAAGGCGTGCGAGGAGAATATTTCAAACTGGTAAAATACTTTGGAAATGAGTTTACTGCCCTTGAAGCGCCAAAAGAGCAGCTCCGGCTGGCAACGGACAAGCAGCTTGCAGATGCAATAGTGAATGCGCGCGAAGGAAAGGTTCACTGGAGGCCAGGGTATGATGGGGTCTTTGGGGAACTTTCATTTAGTGAAGTTTCTCAGCCCGCATATTCGGTAAAAGGGCAGAAGAGCCTTAGGGATTTCTAAACCTCTTCTTTTTAACTATTTTTACCTAATTTAACCCAAGGTAATATTTATGGAGCTTCACGAGAAAATTTTCGACCTTGCATTGAACAGGTCAATTCTTATGCCGTCAAATGAAATTTACGGCTCAGTTTCAGGGTTTTATGATTATGGGCCCATCGGCTGCCAGGTCAAGAAGAATCTGGAAAACCTTTGGAGGAAAAAGTTTCTAACTGAGGAAGGAAACCTGGAGATTGAGAGCACAATCGTAACTCCCGAAATTGTTCTAAAGGCAAGTGGCCACGTTGATGAATTCACTGACCCGGTGGTTGAATGCAACAAGTGTCACATAAAAGTGCGTGCAGACCATCTGGTAGAGCGTGCTTTAGGTGTGAAATGGGATATGAAGTTAGAGTCTTTAGATAAATTAATTCGGGATAATGGTCTCAAGTGCCCCTCCTGCAAGGAAGGTGAATTCTCCAAGGCATACAACACCAATCTTATGTTTGAAACAGGAATTGGGGCAGATTTGGCAAAGGCATTTCTGCGCCCGGAAACCGCACAGGGAATATTTACCTCCTTCTTCCGTGTGTTCCGAAACAATGGCTCTAAACTTCCAATGGCAGTGGGGCAGATTGGGCGCAGCTTCAGAAACGAGATTTCCCCCAGGAAAGGATTAGTGCGCATGAGGGAATTTACCCAGATGGAGTTGGAGTATTTCTTTAACCCCTCCAAGCCGGAAATGGAAAACTTTGATGAAATCAAGGATGCAAAAATGCGTATGCTCAGGCGCGGGGAAGAGGAACCAGCCTGGATTACTGTTGCTGAAGTTGTGGAAGAAGGAATCGGAAACCAGATTATGGCACATTTCCTTGCAAAGGAATGGAGGTATTATGTGGATGCAGGGCTGAACCCGGAAAAAATGTGGTTNAGGCACNTGGAAGACAATGAGACCCCCCACTATTCGAAGAGCAATGTAGACTTGGAGGTGAAATCTTCCTATGGAATCATTGAGATTGCAGGAAATGCCTATCGTACTGATTATGACCTGTCCCAGCATAAGAAATTTTCAGGAAAAGACCAGGAAGTATTCATCCAGGACGAAGGCAAAAAAATAATCCCTCATGTAGTGGAGGTATCTATGGGAGTTGATAGGCTTATCTTCTGCCTCTTGGAACATTCATTCAGGGACAAGAGCAAAGAAAAAGAATGGGAATGGTTTGATTTTCCTCCCGCAGTTGCACCTTATGAAGTTGCAGTATTTCCATTGATGAAAAAGCCTGAGCTCAAAAACCCGGCAAAAGAGATTGCAGCTGAGCTTAGGGAGGCAGGCCTTAACACCCAGTTTTCTTATGTAGGTTCAATAGGGAAGAGGTATGCCAGGGCGGATGAAGTGGGAATTCCTTATGCAGTAACTTTGGACTATGATACGCTGGAAGATGGAACTGTTACTGTGCGCTTCAGGAATGATGGACAGCAGGAAAGAGTAAAAAAGGAAGAGCTTGCACTAACCCTGAAAAAATATAAAAAAGAGGGGAAGTTCACGTTGTGAATTTAATTTCCTGTTTATTCCTTTACTCCGAGCAAATCCTTAACTTTTGAATGATGTTCTTCAATTGGCTTAATGGCAATTTGAGTGTGGTCTCCCATTCTGCTTACGATATAGAGGCTCTCCAGGTCAATTCCCCGGTTTGCCATTTTCCTGGTCACTTTTCCAAGCTCCCCAGGACGGTTGTCCAATTTAAGAACAATAACATCTGATACGACAACACCTTTGATTCCAGGTGCCTTATCCAGTGCTTTCCTTGCACTTGTAGCATCATTGGTAAGAACCCTGAAAACCGCCTTTCCGCCTTGTTCATATGCGGCAATTGCTTCGATATTGATTCCTACTCCCCCAAGTGCCTCAGTGACGTTTGCCAGGGTACCTATCCTGTTGTCAGTAATTATGCTCAATTCTTTCATATTCTTCCTCCCGTACTTATCCTTAACTGGAAGCTATTTTAACCCTATCTAACTACACTCGAGAACCAGACTAATCTCGCTCACTACAAACCGCATTGGAGTGCTGCAAACGTAATCCTGGCAGTGCCCTATTGTCTGTTTGTTGCATTGGCCATAAATGCACATGTAACCCATTTCCCCTTCATTTTTGAGGTAAGTTCCCATCTCCCCGGAGAGATCCTTAGTTGTAATAAGTTTTACTGAAGCGGGCCATTTGAGGATGGGTGGATAATAACATGCAGGGCATGCTCCTTCCAGATATGCCGAATCAAAATAGATTGAGTCGTCCTCGTCTACCCACATTTTTTGCCCCGGAACCAGTTTTTGGCTCATAAAGGGTTCAGTGCTGTTTGCGTATGCCCCAGCAGGATAAACATCAATTATTATATAACTTCCTGGTCCTGCAACTGGACTACAGGCTTTTTGGCCAGCAGGTTCTACTTCTCCACACCCTGCTATTGGGATATGGGAGCATTCTGCATTTGCAGCATTAGAGCAGTAATCTATAGTGCAAGGGTCACCATCAGCACAAGGGGGGCATCCGGTATTTATGCACGCACCTTCTGAGCATTCATACATACATTCCTGAATTTTATACTGCCATTCTCCCTCAATACATTCAAAATCATAATATCTTGTCTGCCCTTCACAGTGGTCACTCATCTCAGGAGGGCTGCAGCCAAACAGATCTTCATAATCCCCCGGTTCAGATACTATTTCCTCATACATATAGCTAAGTGGATCATATGCAAAAGGAGGCTCACCTCTCTCATCTGTTTCCTGTTGCCCCACTTCCTGCATCTGGGGCATTTCATTTAGGCATCCAAAAAGTACAAAGATTGCTGCAGCGAGCAAAACCAATATTGTAGTGCGCGTATCCCCATGCATACTCCACTAATCAAAAGTGAGATTTAAAAATTAAGCGTTACTTCCTTATTCTTCATTCCAGCCAAATGCCAAGGCAATATTTACCTTTAGCCAGTCTAGGAAACCCCCTTTTTTCTCCCCCTTCTTTTTGTGTTTCTTTTTTGCTTCTTTTTTAGATTTGGAAGTAGAAATAATTACATTCTTCATTCTGCTTTCTTTTGAGTGGGTTTCTGTCCCAATTTTAGGGCGTCTAAAATTCACTGGTGCTGAGGGGCACTCGTGCCTTGTGGGGAGAGTGTGGTTTATGCAATGCAATTTTCCACAATATGAGCAACGGCGTACCAGCGCTCTTCGTTTTTCTTCACCACAGTATGCACAATTTACTTTATCCACTAACTCCACCCCTCATTGAATAACCAGAATACACAGCACCTGCAAGAGTATTGTTGCATTCTTTTTTTAAAGTGTTCTGTGGCAGAGGACAAAAAAGAAGAACGCCGGGGGAGGGATTTGAACCCACGAATCCTTGCGGAAAACAGATTAGCAGTCTGCCGCCCTACCGGACTAGGCGACCCCAGCATTAAGGAATATTTACTATTGCAAAACCCTATTAAAGGCTTCTTAAAATTAATGTGCATCCCAAAGCCAGAAGCACAAAAGCAGGGAGGCAGGTTTCTTCTAACTTTGAAGTGCCAAAGAGCCCTTCAGCGTCTATTTCTGGTGCTTCTCCTTCAGTATAGGTGCAGGTTACTGAATCACAGCGCTCAAAAGATAAGTATCCCCCTACACAAACATCTACTTTTGCAGAATGTGAGTGCTGCTCTAGGGGAAGAGGGTAAGCAACCGTAATCATCGAGGTTTCTTCTGGATGCACGCTTTTTGAGTATTTATCCCCTATGCGGAAATTGCTCTCAACTGAACCCTCATTCATAAAATACACATCATAATAAACCTGGTCCAACTGTCTGTGCCCTTCACAGGAAATTATCTTTGGTTGTGGAGAATCAGACTGCCCGCTAACAATTGCAAAAGATGATGAAATAAGCAAAAGCCCCAGAACAAAATAAATGAATCTCATTAAGTGGACTTGCAGGGATTCGAACCCTGAGTCTCTGCCATGCGAAGGCAGCATCTTACCGTTAGACTACAAGCCCGTTGGCCTAATTTTCTTAGTGTTCAGCCATTCCATATATTTTTTGATGTTTCTAGGATTACTACTCCCTATTTTCTTAAACCATATTTTAAAGTTATTGCAGCCTCGTACAACGACACTATCTCCGTGTAAATATGCAGGGATACCTTGTTTCCTTAAGATTTCTTTAAGCTGCACCCTTAATTTTTTGTTTTTGGCCCAGATAAAAATGTATGGATACTTATAATCTTCATCTTTTCTAGCAGCAATGCATCCATCTGTATCTAATAAGCCTCTGATTATGTTGTTTCTTTTTTCTAGAGGCATTGACATAATATGGAGAGGGATTTGTAAATCATGTTTCTTTCCGATTGGAAATTTATGTTTGATCAACCATTGTGAAACATGAGATGCACAAGTAACAATATCTATAGTATTTTGGCCCTTTCTTTTCTTAATCTTGATTTTAACTCCAAATAGTTGATTCATAGTTGGTACCAAAAAATCATCAAAGTATTCTCTATCTTTCTTTGAATTTCCAGAGATCACTACCTCTGTCCTTGAATTCTTACTCGATTTGATGGGGTATCGAGATACACATCCATCCCCCATCATAACTCCATAAAATTCCAGAGCTAATGGGTTGGCGATAGATATATCATCAATATTTGGGAAATTCTTCTCTCTGCCACGCCTAACCTGGTGCATATTTTTACTAATTTGTTCTGTAGTCATTTTACTAATTCTATTCTTTCCCCCCAGAAGGTTCCCCCAATTTGATTCGAGGTGCTTGGCCTCTTTCTGATACCTAGCTACTTCTGGTTTGATAATGCATAGTTGTTCAAAAAAAGAAGCTGGCATGGTACAGCTTCCAGACCTCCAATTTTTAATTGCATGAAAACTTTTTCCAGTTTGTTGGGCGAGTTCTGTAGTACTAAGAGACAGGTGGCAAAATATCTGTCTGAGGATTTCTTTATCGAATTTGAGCCGGTCGGCCATATTGCTATATAGCAGCCAACATACTTATTTCTTACTCTGAGATACAAGCCCTAAAAGTGGGGGAGTGAAAAAATTAAACTAGTTAATGACTACTAAAGGTGTTAACCCGGTTTCCAATTCAACTATTGCCACATCTATGAAGCTCTGGGTTTTGTCCGCTTTAATTAGGGGCGGAGCACCAAGCGAGAGTTGGAGGGCACGGGCACCTACGATTCTGGCAAGTTCAAATTTATTTAATTCTTTCATGAATTTCTACCTCATTTCTTTTTCTTCTTTTTGCCCCGCATTAGTTTTCCTATCTCGTCTTTTAGTTTGGGCTTTGCTTTTGCTTCTTCAGAAGGCTTATCTTTAAGTTCCGTAACCCTTTTTAATTCTATCAACTGGACCAGAATCTGCTTTAAGTAAAATAATTCCGTGTCCTCTTCGTGCTTCTTTTTTTCTGGAGTAACGCTGTGCTCATGTTCGTGCCTGCTTTTTTCTACAAGAGCCATAGTATGCTGGACGAAATTGTGGTAGTCTCCTATCCCATCAATTAGCCCTTCGGATTCCCAGGGATTGGTTCCTGCAGTTTCTATCTTGACAGTGGCAATCCCCAGGCTCCTCTGCAGCAGGTTTCGGTTAATATTTACATTTTGTATCTTCATGTAGGGAATAACAGTCCTCTCTTTATTCAAAACCCCTTTTCGGATTACCAGGCGCTTTTTCCTGAATTGGTATGTGTAGTTGTGGTAATTGAGTTCAGTCCATAGAAGGTAAGGGAGGACCAGGATTACAATCAGGGTAAAGAAGAACAATGGGAACAATCCTTTGTCGATTCCCATAATGCTGTCCATGGTGAACCCGGCAACAAGCATGAGGATTATCCAGGCAATCAGCCCGGCGAGAATCACGCCAATGGACCAGTAAATGCGCACACCCGGGTCCAGATGGTAGACTGGCTCACCTTCCAGAAGTTCATCCAGATCGTCTACGTTTTGGCGCTCAGAAAGAGTTACACGTGCCTCCTTTTCCATGCTTTCTTTTTCTGTGCCCACCATTTCCTCTTCCATTTTGGGATCGTAGGGATTTGAACCCCAACATGCAGGTTTCTTCTAAATGGGTGATTAACCCTCTGGAGCCTGCCACGCTACCAAGTTACGTCACGATCCCTCCCAAGGAATTATTAGTTGTGAGAAGTCTTTAAAAAATCCCCTTACGCCGTTTTTACCTTTTCAATTATCTTTTCTACAACACTGTCTACAAACCCTTCCCTGATTTTCAGGGAAGCGGCACGCGCATGCCCTCCCCCACCCAATATAAAATCAGGCATTTCTTCCTTTAAGGAAGCAATAATTTTATTTGCCTCTACTCCCTTTTCTATCGCACCGTCATTTATACGGAATGAGAGGCCGTTCTTCCAGACCCCAAGTACAACCGCGGGCCCCTCCACAAGCTCAAACCCGCGTGTAGTAATCTTTCCTTTTCCCGGGAATTCCTTGCTTTTAACCCGCTCTGTATCTATTGTGTAAACTGATACTGGGCCTTCGAATCTCTTTTTCATGTTTGCTTTTACTTCATCAGTAATCCTGTCCAGGGCTTCTCTTGCCTGCACCAGGACAGAGGCATAGAGCTCCTTATTCTCTATTGCATTTTTATAAAAATCCAATTTGTTTCCGAAGCCTGAATACGTTGCCATATAATCCAGCACAATTGCTCCCTCAATATCCTTCTCACTAACCGGAAGGAGTTTACTTTTGTCTCCTGCACACGCAATTGATGCCAGAGGCTCTACTCCTTCTTCTCCACAAGCGCGGGCAACTTCTACAGATAAGTACCCTGCAACATAGCTTGATGCACTCTCACTTGAACTTATCCTCCATGGGTTTATGAGCAGGCTGGAATTTTCTTCTGCATGCCCCTCATTTGGGTGATGGTCTATAATCACTATCTCTGCCCCACTTGCTCTCAACAGCTTAAGGCCTTCCGCACTATCAGCTCCGCATGCAAAATCCAGCAGGATTACAAGCGGGTTTTTTTCAGACTGCAAGCCTCCAATATCCCTCATAGAGTCATATACAGTGTAATTGGCGGAATTTTGCTGGTGCGTATACGTTTTTCCCAGAATTTTTGTAATTGCAAGTGCTCCAGTTATTCCATCTGCGTCATTGTGGAAGCGCATCAGGATGTGCCTCCCCATCCTTTTAGCAGCAAGAAGCTTCTTTGCACATAGCATAATTTCCGGGCGCAATTTATCCATTACTTCTCCTGATGCAAGAAACGGAACCTCTTTTGCGTTTATTCCTGCTTCTACTTTTGCAAGAATTTCTGCATAAATTCCTTCCGCAGGCTCAACTTCGGGTTTTATAATCTGCAAAAATCCATACTGCCTCTCAACTGTTCCTGAGATGCTTAACTCTGAGCCTATCTGCATAAATTTTCCGCTTTCAAATTCCAGTTCGCCTTCTCCATCTGTAACCAGATAAGAGAATTGCCCCCTGTGCTTTTTTCGTTTTGTAATAATGCATTCTGCGTTTTCTATGGGGGTGTTTTCCCCGATGTTTCTGAAATTCATGGATTTATTTTTGAATGGGAATCATTAAATTCCCATAGCGGACAAAATTTTTGCAATTTTACCCTATTAGCATGCCTCTTAAAAACTCCCTGTTTTATTTCAACTAATATGTACAGGTATCTGGAGCACACTGCTGATGAACTGCTGGAAGTGCAGGCAGCCAGCTTGAGCGAGGCGCTCCAGGACGCAGTTCTCGGTTCTTTTGAATTAATTGGCAGAGGGGTGCAGGAAAATACGGAGTTTGAAATCGAGGTGCACTCCCCCACACTGAAAGATTTGGTTGTGGATTTGCTCCAGCAGGTTGTTGCGCAGTGCGAGATAAGGGAGGTTTCCCCGGTTGGGGTAACCGTGCTGGAAGTGAATGAAGATGAGCCATTTGCAAAAATTCTCATCCGCGGAGAGCACGCGGTTCCCCCAAACGAAATAAAGGCAGTAACCTACCACCTGCTGAAAGTGGAGCAAAAAGACGGGGACTGGCACATAAATGTATTATTTGATGTCTAGGCTTCCCTAATCCTGCCCTTCACAACTCCTCATGAAGTTTAGGAGCGGAATGTTGCTCAGTCCATATGCATGGATTTTATCGGCTGGCTCGATATCAGCCCTTTTGCCGATAACTTTCCACATTTTTTCCACTTTATACTGGTGCTGCAGAGTGCCCGTTCCCTTCCCGTCAAAGTCCCAGTGGAAATCCGGGTGGAACTGCACTCCATATACTCCATAGCCTGGGAGCTTCATTGCCTGGATGCATAATTCATTGGAAGCAAGCACCTCCAGGCTCTTGGAGCTAACCAATCCGAGCGAGTGGTATTCCGGGACCTGGATTTCCTCCGGAAGCCCGGAGAACAGTGCATCACCCTTCCCCTTTTCCGTAAGCTTTATGCTGTTGAACCCAAATTCGTACTCTGGCAATTCAGCTATCTTTTCCCCTGCAAAGCGCCCCAGCATCTGGTGGCCATAGCATATCCCGAGCAGGGGGACCCCCTGGCTGCAGCATTCCTTGATTACCCTGAGCACGCTGGCGTTCACCATGCCGCTGGTTACCATTCCCTTTGAAAATGCAAAGCCGAGAATTTCTCCGTCATTTGAAGGGTGGACAAGCCCTGAGCCCCCAATGATCACGCCTTTCCTGCCCTCCACTATCCTGCGGGCTTCCTTCCTGCCCAGTTGCGGCTGTTCAACCAGCAGGAACCTCTCCAGCCTCATGCCTGCATTTCTTGCTACCCTGAGCGCATTTTTTTCTGCAAAATTCCCTGTTTTCAGCCTGCCCAGTATGGTACGCTGTATTGCGCTATCCATGAGCAAGATGGGTTTCATGGTATATATTGGATGTGTTAAAAGATATAAACTTACGGGTTAATTTAGCCCATTGCGATCAGCACGAGCCCATAAATGAACTGCAGCATCCAATCATTATTTTTTTACCCCAAGTATCTCCTTTGCGCGATACATTACTTTTCTTGCATCGGTTGCCAGAACTTCACGCTCGCGCATCAAGACCTTTCCATTGCAGATAACTGAATCCACTGCAAAGGGGAAAGCGGAATATACAATCTGGCTGATTACATCGTTTAGTGGAGAGAATGCAAGGTGAGTAGTAGAGAGCAGAATCACATCTGCTTTGTTCCCGACTTTAATCTCACCTGTATTATGCAGCCCAAGTGCCCTGGCCCCATTTTTTGTAGCCATTGCAAATGCACGTGTGTGGTCCATGGCATGCGGGTCGTGCCTCTCTTCTTTTTGCATTAAGCATGCAAGCCTGGCCTGCTCAAACATGCTAAAGTTATAATATGCGGCAACGTCAGTTCCAAGGCATATGTTTACTCCTTTTTTGAGCATATATGGAATATCCGGAGTTCCACTTGCAAGAAGCATGTTGGAGCCTGGGCAGTGCGCAAGGGAAGCACCTTTTTTTGCCATCAGGTCAATGTCTTTTTTGGAAGTCCACACACAATGGGTAAGAAGTGCATTCTCATTAAGCAGCCCAAGTTTATCCAAATGCACTATGATGCTCTCCCCATAAGTTTTTTTCTCCCATTTAACCTCATTTTTATTTTCTTCAGTGTGCGTGCGGAAGAGCACACCATATTTAGTGCAGAGCTTTTTGCATCCGCGCAAAAGAGAATCACTTGCAGTAATTGCAAAGCGCGGAGTAACCGCATAAGTTAGGAGCCCGTTGTTTTTTCCATGCCATTTTTTGATTAGCGCTTCACTCTCTTTTATGCAGGTATCTGTGCTCTCTTGCAATTGTGAAGGAGAATTTCTGTCCATTAAGCTTTTTCCAATCACTCCCCGCATTCCGAATTTTTTAGCTGCCCGAAATGCTTCATCCACATGGTGGACTGAGGTATAATCTGAGAATGTAGTAACCCCACAGTGGAGCATATGCAGGTATGCGGATTCTGCACAAGCCTTTGCCTTTTCTTTTGTGAGTTCTCCCTCCCACTTCCAGATGTATTTTTTTAGCCATTCAAGGAGGCTTTTATCCGCAGTGAGCCCTTTGGTTGCAATTTGGTAGGAGTGCATATGTGCATCTACAAACCCAGGGCAGACAATTCGGTGTTTTTTCCCAATTGAGTCATCAAACTTGTATTTCTTGCGCATTTCTTCGCATGGACCCATATCCACAATTTTATCCTTTTCAATTGCAAGTGAATAGTTCTCTTTTATCCCTTTGGAAGTAATTACCCATCCGCCCCAAATTTCATACATAAGCTGAACTTGGAGAAGAACTAATTAATCCTTTTCGTAATGCACACCTCTTCCCTCGACCAGATATTTTCCTTTTGAAAAATTCGCAACCACCCTGCGCATTGTTGCATGCTCATGTGGAAGTATTTTTGCAGCTACTTCTTCTGCGCTTTTGCACTCATCTATCCTTACCGCGGTCTGCTCAATTATGGGGCCAGTATCCAGCCCTCCATCTACAAAATGCACAGTGCATCCTGAAACCTTTACCCCGTATTCAAATGCATCTTTTGCCCCGCTTGTTCCTGGAAATGAGGGAAGAAGTGCGGGGTGTATATTAATCATCCTGTTTTTGTAGGGAGCCAAAAGTTCAGGGCTGATAATGCGCATATATCCTGCTAAAACTACTAAGTCCACTTTATTTTCGTCTAGAAGTTCCTTTATTTTTTTGTCCATCTCTTCTCTGGAGTTGAAGTTTTCCCGTAATACTACTATAGAGGGAATTCCATTTTTTTCTGCACGCTCAATTGCACCTGCATCTGTTTTATCTGTAATCAGGACAGAAATTTCCCCATCAATCTCGCCTTGGGCTATTCCATCAATTATGCTCTGGAAATTAGAACCTCTGCCCGAAGCAAGAACACCTATGCGAATCATAGTTAATCTTTTATTCGAAGGCAATTAAACACTTTAGATTGTGTAACCATGGTTACATAAATTGAAGTAAGCAAATAAAAGCACAGTATATGCATATGAGAATATGAATCTGAAGGAAAGGATAACTAATATCCATGACAATCAGAGTAGGGTTATGAGCGCGATCATACAAACGGAAAACCGGAAGGAGAAGATAGCTGAAGCGGAGAAGGCACTTAAGGAGATTGAAAAGGCTGCTGGAACACGCGCAAGTTGGGCATTTCTGATTCTTGAGGAGCCAGAAGTTAGGCAGCTATTTGTTGAGCACACAAAAGAATTTGTGGAGATTGCTAAGGCTGCTGGAAAAATGACGTGTAATGCATTTATGGCCCTTAGGCAGCCACAAATTAGGAGTTCATTTGCTGAAAACTCCAAGCTTTTAACCAAGAGTTTTGTGCAGATTGCTAAAGCCGCAGGTGAAGACGCATGCCCTGCTTTTTTATCTCTTGGGAACCCAGATGTTGCGAATTTGTTTGTTAAAGATCCCGAGCTCGTAATCAGGATTTTTATAGAAGTTTCCAAAGATACAGGTAAAGGGGCAAGGAGTGCATTTTGGGCTTTTGAAAAACCAGGAGTTTGGAAACTATTTTTTGAACACAAAAAAGAATTCTTGGAGCTTGCAAGAGTTTCTGGGGAAGGGGCAGGCATCACATTTGAAGCTCTTTTGAACCGTAAAATCTGGAACCTGTTTATAGACTACAAAAAATATTTTTTGGAGATCGCTAAAGCTTCTGGGTATGGTTCAGATAGTGCATTTGAAGCTCTTACTACTCCTGAGATTGGGAAACTGTTTGCTGAAAAACCCGAACTCGTAACCAAGAGTTTCGTGGAAATCGCTAAAGCTTCTGGAGAAGAATCATGGGCTGCTTTTGAAGCCCTTAAATTACTGGAGATTAGGAAATTGTTTGCTAAAAATCCCAAAATTGTATCTGAGACTTTTGTGAGGATTGCTAAAGCTGCAGGAGCAGATGCAGATTTGGCATTCAAGGAGCTTGGAACACCCACACTTACTAAGTTATTCTTGGATTATTGCAAGGGAGAAATAAGCTTTGATAAGTTGTCTAGTTCTATTATGAAAGAAATCATGTAACCATGGTTACAAAACAACTCCCCTCAACGAATTCATAATTCATCAACTGGGGTGAACGCCTTTTTCTTGCCTTCTGCATCTTTTTTTGCTTCTTCAATAAGCGCCTTCTCTCTAGCAGTAAACTCACTTTCTGCTATAATTCTTTTTCTCACAATGCGTTTTAATATTTTGGATTCAGGAAATAAGTGAAATAATTCTTCCAACCAAAGTCGTATGGAATTCAGGAGCAATTTTTCCAATTTTCCTTACAAATCGTGCTTTTTCAACCCGGGTAACTGAATCATAGCGCACTCCGCTGCCCGGGTAAAGCTGCCCCGAAGCCAAATCCTCCTTTTTTATTTCCAGGAAGCAATCATGGGAAGAATTAGTGGTAACAGAGCAGATAATCAAATCCGGGTGGGCTTTATTGTAAGAATTATTTGAGAGAATAAGGGCAGGGCGCACTTTGCTTCCTGAAGAATCAATGAAGTCAACGTCTACCAGGTAGATTTCACCTTTTTTCATTTCTTTTCCTTTATGTAGAATTTTGATGCTTTCTCATCTTTCGGATTGTTCCATACCTCTTTCATGGCCTCTTTTGAGAGCGTCTTGTAGGCTGACTCTTCAGACAGAGAAAGCTCTTCATCCAGCTTGAGCAACGCCATGCGTATCACTTCTGATTTTGATGTTGCATACCCCTTCTCTATTGCATTTTCTACGATTGCTTCCATAATTCCCCTCAGGTGTAAATGTATATTCAATGTATCACCAGTGTATATTGGGTGTACATAACTTTATAACAATATCTTGCTTGCTGAGCCTTTTAAATAAATTCAAGGTAGGTTTCCACTGAACAGTTATAACAATTGTTACAATCTCAATACTTCATGCTCAGTAATAATTATATTCATGGGAATATCATGCTGCTCCCTAGGCAGTTTATCAACTAATTGAAAATCAAAACAAAGCCCAACATTCACGCATTTCCTGTCTTTTAGGTATTTGTCATAATGCCCCCCGCCCATTCCAATCCTGTGCCCTTCTCTGTCAAATACAACTCCCGGCACAATAACCATATCCACTTGGTGTTTCTCAGGTTTTCCCGCGGGTTCAGGAATATTATATTTCCCTTTTTTAAGTTCATCAACCGGCTCATACACTGCCATGCACATAGGCTTCTTCTCATGCAATACAGGAACACAAACCTCTTTTCCCTCTTCGTGCGCCCAGCGAACCATTTCGAGTGTGTCCACTTCCCCATTTACAGGAAGGTAGAATGCAACCACTTTCGCTTTTTTGAATTCAGGGAGGTTAATTAGTTCCTGCCTGATTATGTGGCTCTTCACTTTGCGCTCTTCTGGGGGGTGGGCCTTCCGCTTTGCAAGGATTTCACTTCTTAGTGAGCGCTTCATAAACTTCCTCCATCATTCCGAACCGCAGGGGGACACCCCTCCCTCTGAGAAACCTTTGCTTTCTTCTCTCGAGCAGAGCTCGAGACAGTTTGAGGGTTCGCCTCTCCGAGGCGAGTTGGAACCGGAGGTTCCCAGACCTCCTGATTCCCCCGATATTCGAATATTAATCTTTCTTATTCTGCAGTACATAATACACTTCCTCCATCATATAAATCGAGCCAGTAATTAAAACCATTCCGTCCTCGTTTGCAAGCTCTTTTGCAAATTCAACTGCATCACTTATGCTTTTTGAAGAGTAACTCTCTGCATATTTTTTGGCTTCTAAAAATAGATTTTCAGCATCCTCTGCTCTTTCTTTTCCTTCAGGTGTGCACACAACAAATACAGAAACAATTTCTCCAAGCACTTTCAGCATCTCCTTCCAGTTCTTATCCCGCATTGCAGAAAAAACACAGATTATTTTTTCCTCTTTTTTATGCCCAAGTGCTTTTAGTGAATCCACAAGCGCCTTGGTCCCAGAAGGGTTGTGCGCAACATCCGCAACAATAAGCGGATTTTTAGATAACACCTCCATCCTTCCGCGTATTTTTGCCTTCTCCAACCCGGCGCGGATAGCGTTTTCTGAACACTCCAGATTCTCTGCAGCGCATACCGCCAGTGAGGCATTTTTAACCTGGAATTTCCCAGGCATTTTAATTTCCATCCCGGCAAGCTGCATCTCATTTGAATAATCAAACATTGTTCCAGAGAGGCTCTCTTTTTTCACATCCGCTTCAAAATCCTCCCCATACGCAAGCAGGTTAATCCCGCGTTTTCTTGCCTCGCTCTTAAGTGTTTCGAGGCCTAAACCGGCTCCGGTAATTGCCAGTTTTGCGTTCTTCATTACTCCTGCTTTTTCATATGCGATTTGGGAAATCTCACTTCCAAGCCATTTTGTGTGCTCAAAGCCAATTGAAGTGATAATTGCAAGTTCTTCGGATGCGGCATTTACTGCATCGAGGCGTCCGCCCATCCCGCTCTCCATTAGCGCATACTCAACTCCCTGCTCTGCAAAATAGCGGTAAGCACACGCAGCCGCCGCTTCAAAGTAAGTAATTTCCCCTTCTGCATCAACATATTTTTTTACTTCCAACTCCAGTTTCTCCAGTTCTGCCTCTGGAATCATCTTTCCATTAATCTGAATTCGCTCCCTAAATTCCAGAAGATGCGGAGAATAAAAGCTCCCTGTCTTTTTTCCAGCCTGCATGAGAATGGAACTTAGAAATGCAGTAGTAGAGCCCTTCCCATTGGTTCCACTGATTAGGACTACTCTCATGTGGTCCTGCGGATTCCCCCATGTTTCCAACAGTTTTGAAATCCGCTCTAAACCGGGTTTTGAACCAAATTTCTCCAAAAACTTAAATGCCATTGCTCCATTTATCGTCGGAACATCTTTATTTAGCTTCTGGGGCACATTTATCCACCGAGCAACACATTTAAAAACACTTCTTTACACTAATAGCAATATGCCTCTTTACAAAAAAGTGAAGTTGGCCAGTTAATCAAACTCCTCCAATCCAAAAAAACCCATTGCAAGAGTTGGAGCCGCACTCAAGCTCTGCGAAATGGGGCCTGGAGAAATATAGAACCACTCCTAGAGTCTCTCCCACAAGGAGAGGTTCCGGGGGCAGGCTCTTTCCAGGAAACAATATTTATTCCTGGTTTTGCATCAACCAAAGAGATAAAAGTCAGAAAGGCAGTTGCACAACCCGATGTACATCCGAGATTTTCTTTTTTATCTTTTACCGTTACAGTATTTATTCTTTTTGCACTATTAATTCTCTAGTGGTTACATGACAACGTACACGATGTCTTTGGATGATTTTAATAAGAAGAATTCATTACAAGGTAAAGGATTGACCTATGGTGGTTATGCTATGGCCCACATGGGGATGGGAGGAACATATGGCCAGTATTATATTTATCCTAGAGGAGCTGAGATGGATTATGGCAAGGGGAAGGGCTCCCTGGGCTCAATAAGAATATATCAAGACCACGTTGTCATATCGACAAATGATGAGAGGGTTATTGATTCGCTCCCAGAAACTGCAAGGGAAGTTCCACAAGGCTCTGCAGTCGATTCAGGAGGGAAGATTGTTCCTTTCCAAGAATTATATAAGGGAGGATTAGGGCTGAGCGACAAAGAAATTGGAGAATTTATGAAGAAGGCTGTGGAGATGCTCAAACCAAGAATCACCGGGGCGAACTTTGACTCTATACGGGAGCTGGAAACAGCCAATTCCGCTAAAGAGAAAGAATATAGGAAGATAGAATTCGATATTAAGGGATTTTCAGAATTCATGGAAAACATGAAGAAGGTGGAAATCACTTATGGAATGACCTCCGGAGAATACGATACCTTCAAATCCTCCTTGAAAGAGCAGGGCTATACACTTGGAGAAGTGGACACACTTAGTGGGGACATGGAAATTAAAGACAAGGATGGTGAAGTTATAGGAACGTGCAGGCAGTGCAAGCCCTCCCCGTTTGCCAATGAGCCCCCAGTCAGGTACGAATTAAGAACTGCTGATGGACAGCTGGGCAGCTTGGCCCAAAATGCCGTAAGCCCCCAGTTGCAGCACATATCCGAGCAGATTAATAGGGCGTTGAAATCTGGAAAGAAGGCCAAAGTCTCTTGAGCAACCTTTGCCTTCACCAGTCCTTAAAAACCTTCTATTCTATACTTTTTGAGGTGTAATTCTCATGAAGTTAAAACGGGTAAAGCTAAACAAAAAAGGCATCACATATGAAGGCTTCATCCTCCCCCAGTCCAACGAAAAAACAAT
>JGI10211J14876_10000461_pt1 | contig 17617 bp, 20 predicted proteins | sample Etolagsediment_FD_14876 | JGI IMG/M metagenome (IMG submission 14876)
AGGTACATAACTTCTTTGTTTCTATTGATATAAGTATCTACTCTCCGTTTATTTACGGGACTTATCCAAAGCCTTCTTAGCCTTCAACTGCTCGATCTTGGAAGAGCAGGCTTGGTCGGTGTTGAACTCTGGGCAACAGGACTTGTAGGCGCACCATGAGCAAAATTCATTGCGGTTAGGCTTCATGTCCTCTTTCTTGCTTTTGCGGATCTTCCAGACCTCATCAACGATCTTGCGAGCATGGGCTGTAATCTGAGGGGTAGAGTATTGAACATGCACGAAATTGTTAGTTAGTGGGTAGTAGTGTGCTGCGATGATCTTAGAGTAGGGCACATCGTATAGTTTGCTGATAGCGTACACATACCCTTTGAGTTGGGAATCCTGGTAAAGTTCGACCTTACTTTTCTCACGCTTGGATGTCTTGTAGTCGATTACCAGATAACCACCATCATTGCCCTTGATTACACGGTCTATTACTCCATTCAAGGTAATGTCGTCTTTTACTGGAACTTCGAATACAAGCTCGCAGGCGACGGTATTCTCTAGTTGTTCATTGAACTTCAGAAAATTCTGGATACACTTTAAATCCTTGCCGTCGTACTTCTCTGATACCTTGTATGTGCCCTTCACTTCCTCAGCGATCTGGACAAGCTCCTCTTGAGTTTTGGCGTTCACACCGTCCTCAAGGATCTTGTGGATATATGATCCAAAGTGGAGAGCGTCTGTGTTAGACTCCTCTGGCTCAGGCAGACGATCAACATAACGGTAACGGTATTTAAGTTTACACTGCTTGAAAGTTTGATACTTAGATTCGGAAATAGTTTTTATGTACATTATAGCACCTCAGTTTATTAGAGACTACATTACTCAAAATTTTTCTGATAAAGGAAGGTTATCTTCCAACGGTCGGGAATTTATCATGGAATCACTCTTCGTCAGGAATGATTGGAAGAGGCACATGAGCGTCAATGTAGATAGTGGTTTGTGGCAGTGTTTCAAGACTGGGCGCTCAGGTAACTTCACCAGACTGTACTCCGAAGCTGAAGATATTCCCTACTTCCGCGCTTATAGGGATCTGATGATCAGGAACTTTGAGTTCATTGGTGAGGACATTCCAGAGCAAATCAAGGAGGAGCGTCAGCTTGAGTTGGACACTAGCAAGCTTATTCCTTTGAATATTGAGTCTGGGCACTCTGACGATCCTGATGTCTTGAGGGCATGGAGCCTATTGTTTGAGAGAAAACTTTTCTCTGTAGAAGATCCCCCTGCTGCTGAATACTACCTGTGCATGGATGGCAAGTTCCAAAACAGAATCATAATTCCATTCAAGAAAGATGGTGTTGTATACTACTTCCAAGGTCGAGCCTTGGGCGACCAGAGACCAAAGTATCTAAACCCTTCTATCGAGTCTGCTCCCAACCCCTCAGAGATCCTGTACCCTTACAACGAAGACGAGGATTATGTAGTTGTATGCGAAGGGCCTTTGGATGCTAAGTCCCTACAGCTTCAAGGTGTGAACGCTACAGCCACCATGAAGAACTACATTAGCCCTCGCCAGGCTGAGATCCTGTCAACATTTGATGGCAGGGTTATCCTGGGCTTTGATAGTGATACCGCTGGTGTTAGGGGATGCCAGAGGTTTGATGTGCTTCGCCGTGAAAGACTAATGGATGATTTCTACGTCTGTTCCCCACCTAAGGGCTGCAAAGATTGGAACGAAGCTCATGTAAAAGGAGAGAGCCTTCACTCCTGGGTTATGAATGAAAGCTCTCTCTATAATTTTGAATACAAAATGATAAATGAAATTAACTTATTGTAAAGTAATAGGGCGACGATATGATAGTTTCATTTAGTAGTGTGTATTTCACAATGGCCCTGTAGGTTCCTGTTAGACCTCCAAAGTCTGCCACATTGGCATGGGTAGCTAGGGTTGTGGTATCGAAGTTCAAAACCATAGTGTTATCTGAGGTAACGTCAATCAGAGCACTAGTGTCAGAGAATCCAGAGACAGTAACGTGAGCAGGCAGAGTTGTTGAATCTTCGTTCACCTTTTCGATCTTCATCATCGCGTTTGTGATGGCTGAATCTTTGAAGATATTTTTTACACTCTGGTCGATGTCTTTGTTTTGAATTGTAATCTCAGTTGTTACTTTTAGATCTTCGATTGAGCTTAGAACTATGTTTCTATTGATTAGTTTGTTTCTGCTGGCTAGGAGGAGGGGTTGTGTGATGCTGAAGAACGTGTCATCATACAGGTGAAAATCATTGATTATCGTTTGATATAGTGAGCCTTGAGCAAACTGAATAGTCCAACAATCAATATAATCATTTACAGCACTAGCAGTGTTTTCAACCGTGAGAGATGAGCCGTGGAAATCATAGACCCCCGATGTGGTTTGCGTCCCATCAAGGATCACCATGTACTCACCCTTGCTTACACGATAAACTCCGCTGGTAGCCCTGATATCAGTTCCTGGGTTATATCCACTTGGATCCTGACCTGCTGTTCCCCCATCATCGCCAGAGGGGGTAAAGTGCATTTTGATGATTGATCCTGGAACTGAGCTTATGATGAGGTTGTCGCTGCCGAGAACTGTGCTTGGAGTAAAGTTAGATGCCTTTTGAAAAATAGTTACTCCACTAATATCGTAAGGATCGTAATATTCTCCATCATTAATAAAGAATGCACGCAACGCGACCTTCTGAATTACAGTGGGTCTGTTGTGTCTATCAACTACTGTTACTCCGTTTAATTGCATCTTGTTCTCGCTCCAGGTCCTCTCTTAGGAGTTTTAGAAATACTGTTCTTTCTGTACGAGTCATCTCCTTCACATCGGAATATGTGAAATTGGCTCGTTTCACAAGTATATAGGCTTCTAGAAGAAGATTGTCTACATCAATTACTTCTTCTAGTTCACATCGAAAAAATTTGAGTCGATTGGCAGGTCTACGACCGTCACCCCTCCACAGCTATTGCACTCAAATTTAATCTTTGTATCTACGCCGTAATCAGTCTTGATAGCATTTAGGATGGTTCTGACATCTCTTAGAGGCAACTTATCAACGACTGGAGCTACGATTGATTTGTCGGTATGCCCATCAATCTCCACCACAAATCTCCAAATCTGATCAAGGGCTGCTTGTGTGTCCATCATCATTCTCTCATCGCGAACTCTAGGAAGACGTACCTTGGCTTCCTTTTTGATGGTTGGAAGCATGACAGTGATAGGGTCTTCAAAATCATCAGGAACAGGGTTAACATTTAATTGAGATAGCTTAACAGTGGTTGGGTTCTCAGCCTTACAGTGAGAGCACACCAACAAGGTGTTGTAATCATCTCCATAAGAAATCTCTCTCAGTTTCATGATAAGGTAAAGCTTATCCATGGAAAGGAGATCTGGGATCTTGATATTGGTCGTACACCTTTGTAGAATCAAGTTTACTGGGTCATCACCCTTACCAGCACTGACTAGAGCCTTCTCGTCCTCAAATGTCATAGGACGGATGGTGATTGGAGCCCCTGGGTCTTCTAAGCTATAGACTTTAGACTCAGAGGGTAGCTCCACTTCCACAGCAGTATCTGTGGGAAGCTCTTTTAAAATTTCATCAATGACCGCCTGCTTGGCTTCATCGTTAACTGGTTGGTTTAGCATATTTCAACTCCTATAGGCATAATTCCTAATCTATAATAGTGTGATGAAGATCTATGTCGATACAATAAATTCTCGTATAGAAACCGACAATCCCGAGCTTCTAAAAGCACTATATGAGCTTTACTCATTCAATGTTCCTGGTGCCAGGTACTCGCCTGCGTACAAGCGGAGACAATGGGATGGTAAAACTTACTTTATTTCTAAGTCTGGCGTATTTAAGACTGGCCTATTATCTAGGTTACTTGAGGACTTAAAGAAGATTGATTGTGATCCCGAGATAGTTCTAGATCATCTTCCTGTTTCTGAAATACAAAAAGTAGATTACACAATACCAGGATTTACTTACTACGACTACCAAAAAGAACTTATCGCTCAGGGCCTAGATAAGATGAGAGGTGTTATCAAGTCTCCAACTGGCTCAGGAAAAACTTTGATCATGGCTGGTTTGATCAAAGCTCTAGAGGGTAAAAAGATGGTGATCTTGTTCAATGCGAAACAGCTACTGACGCAGACATATGATTTCCTTACTAAAGCTTGTGGATTTGATAATATTGGGCTTTGTTTTGGTGAGGGTTTTGTTTGTGGTGATATTATGTTATGTACTGTACAAAGCATCGAAAGAATCTTAGACACACACTTGACCGAAGCTGAAGTGCTTATGGTTGACGAGTGCCATGAGTTCGCTAATGGGAAGACCACCCTGACAGCCATCAGGAGCTTCCCTAACGCCGTGTACCGCTTCGGATTCACCGCTACGCCTCCAAGTGAGAAGATCCCTCGATACAACCTAGAGGGCGCTCTAGGGAGCGTCCTACAGACCGTGGCAACAGCCGATCTAGTTGATGAAGGCAAACTCACAAAACCAATCATACAACTCATTGACAGACCCTACGAAGCTAGTGGAGTCGATGAGGACATGGGGTTCCTTGACGTTTATGATGATTACATTGTAAACAACGAACCCAGAAACAAAATAATAAAAGAAATTGTAAATGACATCAGAAGAAGAAACAAAAAAGCCCGTATCCTTATTCTTACCAAATCACTTGATCACGGAAGGACCTTGGAGGAAATGGTTGGAGGATCCGTTGAGTTCTTGGAAGGGGCTAATTCCATCGGAGAACGGTATGACTGTATATCTAGATTCAGAGGATGCTCAGAGTCTAGTGTTCTTATTGGAACAAAAATTCTGCAAACAGGAGTAAATATCGAGGAGATCACCCACTTCATAAATGCAAGAGGTATGAAATCCGAAATTGCTACTTTACAAGCACTTGGCCGAGCATTAAGACGGCATGATAGCAAAGATGTAGTATATATCTATGATTTTCTCGATAAAGAGAAATATCTATCTGATCACTCTGTAGCACGCAGACGACACTACGAAAAAGAGGGCCATACGGTAAAAATTCTATGATTAAGATAGAAGATGATTTTTTTGGTGGAGATTCTACTTTAGATGACCTTTATAGCTTTTTTCATTACGCTGGATCCTGGCAGTTTGATTTCTTCAGCGACAAGTATGTTTGGGGTAAGAAACACAAGGACAAGACAGAATCTGATATCTGTAAGATTATTAGGTCTTTATCTAATGTAGATCCAGGGTTTACAGGCAAGGGTTACGAGGTTTGGGTTAACGTCTTAGACCACAATAATAACTATCTACATCATCATGTGGATTGTGATGAAGAGGTAGAAGGTATTGAACCTGCCAAAAAGACAGCCGTTCTCTTTCTTGGAGGAGACGAGATCGAAGGCGGCGAGCTTGTGATGGATCCCGAACCATATCAGCCAGGCTACTTTTTTGAAAAAGATATCTACAATCTAGCTGAAAGATCCAAAGCAAACAAGTGGCTAAAGATTGAATACAAGCCCAGCCGCTTAATAATCTTTGAGGGAAACCACGCTCATGGAGTTTTACCTATCCGACATATGCGATCAGGATCCTCAAGAATCAGCTTAATGATTAGCTGTTGGGACAAAAAAATAAAGGTACAACGATGAAAGCCAGAGAAACTATAGAAAAACAGATATTCTCAATATCTGAAGACGATAGAAAGACAATCACTTCCGTGTCAGAAGAAATCAAAATGGCGACGGAAACAAGAGTTGTTAACGAAGAGTTAATACACAAGTTGGAAAATATAATTACAACTCTAGAAAATTTAAAAGATAGCTACATGTGGAGACTGCTAAGAGCAGCCAAACAAAACCACATGTTAGACTAATGTGTCATTTCTGGCATGTTAGACTAATCTTTCATTTTTGGAATTACAATTTCTGGGTTCTGCATTTGTAAGCGTAGGCCCCAGTTTTCCATGTCCCTGGTAGTCCACTGGTCTTGGAGTTTGGATTCAAGTACGTCTAACTTATAATTTATATTGTTAAGTTGAGTGCTAATCCAAACGACCCCACCGCAGACGGCAATCACCATACTGATGGGCATAAGTGTTTCTTTACCTATTGTAATCTTTTTTTCTGGATGAGGTGTAGTTTCAGGCATAGTATTTATCCTATTCTTCGTATTAGTAGGTTAGAACCCTTTGCAATTATATGCTGTGCCGCCGCAGTTAAAGTAACTCTAATTTCTTGTCCAACATTTAAAAATTTTACAAATTGAAGTTTTGATAACATATAATGCGGAGCGGAGATACCAACAACGGTGTCCCCTGTTTGCGCGATATCAACGCCATCAATCTGTACACCATACACAACGTCAATTTCCCCGAGGGATGAGACGTTCATCATAGCCTGGATTTCATAAACTCCTGTAGAGGATACTACTGTTCTGGCATATGCTGAGTTGTCATAAAAGGCATCAATTGTTCCAGACAAATAAGAATCTGGCGTCGAGGAGACCGTGTACATTGGAGTTGCTCCTAATCCAAGTTCATTAGATCCGTTTCTAACTGAACCATCGGTAGAAGTTTCGTAGTAGATAAATGGTGCTCCTGCGTTGACAATATAAATATCACCAGCTCCTGTACCTATACCAGATCCGTTTACAGCAAACCTATCTGTACTTGTAGCCTTGTAGCCTCTATCCAATTGAGAAAAAGCCGCTCCACGCACTTTTAATTCACTCTCTACTACCTGAGTTTCAGCACTAGCTGTGGTAAAATCTCCTGTTCCTGCCTTGACAGAACGGATACTAGACATATCAAAGGAGCCAGTTCCTGATAAGAAGCCCTCTTGGGTATCAATCAAGAGTTGAGGAGCACCACTCTCATTGGTAAATTGGAATCCTCCAAACTCTGTTATTCCAATTGATACAGGTGGCTCATTTTCCCCTACTGCCTCAAAACCGCCAGCGGGCTCCGCAATATATGGAAGATAGTTAAACCTACCTAATTCTTCAGAGTATACAGGGATGGCTCCATCAAAAATAGTAACACCTGAGGTATCCCCATCACCAAAACCAGAAATGGCTACTGAAGAGAGAGTTTTTGTAGGGGCGTTAGGTACAAAACCGAAACCACTAGCTATGCCAGAAGTTACTGCCCAAGCATCTCTGTTAGCTTGAACGTCTTCGTAGTTACTATTCCAATATGGATTAGCACTAGTAGCGACTCCCACTGCTGTAGCATTCCATATAGGGTGAGCACTCGTATTTACACCTATATAAGTAAAATTCCAATTAGTGGAACTAGTATTTACATCTTCATAGGTTTTATTCCAGTATGTATTAGTGCTTAAATCTATAGCATCAGCCCGACTATCCAAAGTAGCAGTAGACGTTTCTACATCACCTGAAAAAACAAATAGTCTATCAGAAGAAGCATTTAGAGCAACGACACTACCATCAAGAATGGCTGTTGAAGAATCTACTAATCCTGATAAGTTTCTAGCAGATGTTTCTAAATCATCAGTGTAACCAGACAAGTATGTGGTAGAGGCTTGAATGTCACCTGAAAAGACTCTAAATCCAGCAGAAGCTTCAACCAAGTCACCTGAAGTATTTAGAACAGTAGCTGAAACCGATTCAATGTCTGCTAGAGTATCCGCATCAATTCCCTGCTCCCAAGATGTCCTATTATCTTCAATATAGGTTGAAACATCAGTAGCGTAGCTTGAAACATAAGAAGTAGAGGCTTGAATGTCACCTGAAAAGATTCTAAATCCAACTGAAGCCTCGGTGTAGTCACCTGAGGTATCTCGAACAGTACCAGAAACAGATTCAATATCAGCTCTAGTACCCGCATCAAGTCCTAACCCCCAAGAGGATGAGTTATCATATACTGTAGAAGATACTTCAGAAACTCCAGAAACAGCCTGTCTTACAGAGTCAGGTAATACGCCTGAAGAAATAGTGTCGCCCTCATTAAGGGCTAATAAATTAGTAGGCTGGTCTGCCTCGTTAGTTTGAACGACGACAATCGCGCTGTATTCAGTCATTATACTCCCCCACTCATAACCGTTGCATCAGCAAAGTTTAAACTAGTATTTCCTGTCACACTTGTAACGCCACTCTCTAAAACTGCTTCTACATAAGTTGATAGGGTGGCATCAGCATTTACTAGAGCAATTAGAACTTCAAGTGTGCTTCTAACTTTTGTTGTTCCTACTTGTGTTCCTGTGGAGTCCCATAGCTTGAAAGACCAGTTACCTCCACCGAAACCTAAGGTTGTTCTATATCCGTTTCCTGCACGAAATCTTAAATTTTGAACTCCTACAAAAGTAACTCCACGATCTCCACCAGAAGTGCGGTAGGTAGAACTAGAGTATCTTCTAGATCTACCTCGCTTTCCTGGTCTTCCCACCGTAAGGTTATTTTGTATTTGTAATGCCATTACGATCCTTTTGGACGATCATTAAATCTCATTGGATTAATGAATTTAATATTACCGTATGTTATAGAATAATTTCTATTAAGAGGAGAATATATTTGAATTTCGGAAACTCTGTCTTGATCATCCAGAAATATTTCTACAGGATTAATTCCATCACCTTGACCTACAACACCGCAAAAACCACTACCATCAGCAGTCCCTGTCCCAGCAGGTGTATTTGTGGTCGTTAATCCTTCAACTCCAGAAAGGTAGACTGTAAAATCAACTGCATCATTCGNCGNNCAGCGNGATCAGGGTTCCAGAAGTGTTAACTCTGATGTAATTACATTCTAATAAAGTCTCAGAAGTGTCTTTTAATNCTATGGCTGAAGTTTCACCAGCACCAATATTTATTACTTTAGTGTAGGGTCTTAAAGTGGTATGTGTCATTCTTCATCTTCCTCTGGCTTATCCATTCCAAGTTCAGCAGCGATGTCAGCTACCATGTTTTCCAAGTCAGCTAGATCGTTGACTACATCATCTTGAGCTTGTGGCTCTGGTGCTTCTTCAGGAGCAGCTTCTGGTGCTGGCTCAGGGGCTGGCTCCTCTGCTGGGGGCTCTGGTGCTGGTTCCTTTTGGGTGGCCTTTGCGGGAGCTTCTTCCTCAGGAGCTAGGTTTTCATCGCTTGGGTACTCTTGATCTTGAACCTTTTGCTTTAGGGTCATAACTAGATCCTGGATGTCGATCAGGTCCTTACTTACTCTTTTGAAGTTTACTTTTGGAAGATCCTTAGTTTCGGCCTCCTCAAGAACGTAGTCGTATCCGACTGATACAAACATTTCCATAAGAAAGTCGTTTACATCAATGCACTCGACACCAGACTTGTTCTTCAAGCACTGAGCCATCTCAGACAAGACTTCCTTCAGCACAGATCCTTTTGGAGCCAATCTTGAAAGAGCTTCGAAGATAACAACTTGAGTGTTAGCCAGGCTCTTGAAAGATGCTGGGTTTTGTAGATTCTGAATATTCACTCCGTACTTTTCATTAATTGTATCAATAAAGAGTTCTTTCACATCCTTCTTATATTCAAAGATCCTTGATGCGTAGCTCTGGATGTCCTTCTCAGACACACCGATACCATCAGCGTTTGCAAGGCAGTTTGTGAAAGTATTGAAGAGGCTCCTCTTGGAAGCAAGTGAGAGATAAGGAACTTCCTTCAGGGCCTCAGACAAAGCCCCAACAACGGCTTCGTCACCTTCAAAGATCATACTCGCAAGTTTTCTAATTGATGTGTTATCAGCCCATACAGTGTCAAAGCTTTTCTTTGATTCGATTAGTTCACGCTTAACAAGCTCTTGTCTACAAATCATTTCGTAGATAGACTCATTAACACCATTCTTCAAGGTGTATGAACTGTTCTCCTCAAGCTCCTCAAGGGTTAGCCTTGGGAAGTTGAAAGCATTTGAAACCACGTTTGAGAGGTTCACAGCGTTGCGAACTTCTGGAACTGAAGTTACTTTTTCAATGTTTTCTCTTAGGAAGTCCTGAAGCTGGGGAGTGACCTCCATGAGCTTTTGGAACTGATCAGACTCAAGAATCTGCTCTATCTGAGAAAGCTTTTCACTTTGCTCCATCAATCTGTTCTGGATAGATGAAAGCTTTAGGCGGTTTTCCCATAGTGAAAGAACATCATCAAATGAGCTATCGGCTGTGGCATACTCTCCGTAATGCACACTTTCTACAAAGGAGTGGATTTTAGAGTTTACAAAGTTATCAAACTCCTCTCCATCTTGGAAAACTGAGGAATCTTGAACTTTGATTCTATCAATTGAGATATCCTCTCCAATAGTATACTTTCCGCTGATAACCATGCCGCTGTTAGTGACATAGGATACTTCAGAATTTGCACTGTCAATTGAGAAAAGACTGACGTTCTCTCTCAGTGATCTGCCAATGCAGTCACCCAGCTTTACTAGGTGTGTGATTGTTTTATCTCTCTCTTCGAATAAATTAGAAAACATTTTTATCTCCGTAATGTGGCCCCGAATTATATAGATTCTTCGGAGTTAGTGATTTCTGCTTTTTGCTGTTGTTTTTCTACAATTCGTTGTAGCACTTCTTTGGCTTTTTCATCAATTGCAGTGTCAGCCACAAATTTGAGTGCATACTCTACACTCTCATTGGCTGTAGGTGGTGCGTTTTCAGCAGGCTCTTGCCCACCTGCTTCTCCTGGCCCAGGCCCCGCACCCATGGCTTGCTGATCCTGTTGCTCCTGCTGTTGTTCGCTCTCTATCTCCGATTTCATTCTACGGATCTCATCTTCAGTCATATCGTAGAACTCGCGGTAGATGCTCTCCTTTGAGAACAGGTTGAGACCTTGGACAGCCTGGATAACTCTAGTCTTCTGCTCATCAACATCAAGCTTGCGCTTTTCTGACATATCAGAAGGCTCAGGTAATTTAATTTTTAGATTTTTGATCACAGAAGCAGGGAACCCTCGTAATTGAAGGTGTCTCTTTGCCATGTTTTCCAACCCAGTTTCAACATCAATCTGGACTCGCTGAATAGTTCTGGCGAACTTAACATCAAGCTGAGATAGGTTGGCTTTTCTTTCTGGTGATTGTTCCTTTTCTACAATGTAGTCTTTTGGAACCTTCAAACCAGCAAGTAGCTTGTCTCTGTAGTATCGAACGTCTTCGATCTCACCAAGGTTAGTAGCTCCAGGCAGAGTTTCGATCTTGGTGCCTCTGCCATTTTTAGTTGGAACGAAGAAGTCCTCGTCCATTGACATTGGGTTGTATCTTGAGTCCACTGTGCCCTTTGGGCTGTTGTAGAACTTTTCTTTCTTGAACTTCTGCTTAAGACGCTCAATAAACATTTCAGCCTTGGAGGTTGGAAGGTTGCCTGTGTCTACATAAAAGATTCTACGCTCAGGAGCACGCGACAAACGATAAATCATCATCGCGTCTTCCATCATCTTCAGTGATCGGAATACCCTGTGGCAGAGGGCTGCAATTGATTTACCATAGGGGTAGAAGATTGGATCTGATGTGTGTAGACGGAAGTGGACAATTTGATTCTTGTCAAGCTCAATGTACTTAACAGGGCGATTTACATTAGATTGACCAACTTCAGCGTATTGTAGAGACTCCATATTAGGGATCTCTTGGAGGAACTTCTTTAGATAACCAAACTCGTTTTCAACACGAAGAATCCAGTTTGGGTTAAGGATCTTGATCTTCTTTACGCCTTCCTGTGGCTTGTTAACGTCTAGGATAAGTTCAGTAAAGCAATCCCCATATTTTACGGTATTTCTGATGATATCCCAAAGAAGCTTGTCTAATCGAATGGTATCGAAAAAGGTTTCTACTTCTTCAACCACCATGTCGTTATCAGACTTCACAGCCCAGCGTTCGCCCCTTAATCCTCGCTGAGTAGAATCATCAGCGTAAATATCAAAAGCAGCACCAATCTCTGGGTACTCGTCCATCTCTTCGTAGTCTTTGTATCTACGCCTACGGTTGAGTTCTAGCTGGGGAAGGATTGGGTTTCTGCTCACCCCACCCACGGCAGGAGCGCCATCTACAGGCGCATCCTTGATAACCTGAGTTGAGATAACCGTGTCTCCAGTTTCAGGAGTAACTTTACTATCAATGGCAGCGGCAGCGGGAACTTGCGCTTTTGTGGCAAAGAACTTAGCAAAGAACTTTCCTATTGGTCCTGTTGGTGTATAATAAGAACCAGCCCTGTTTTCAGTTCCACCGAAGTTGGTGTAACCGCTTTCTTCAATATTGTCCTCTACTTTATCAGCCATTTATAATCTTCCTCAGTTATTTGTCCAAGCGCATTTTTTATTGTGTGCTTGTACATCTTTGAAGGGAGGGGTAATCTCTCATCATTATTTAGTCTAGTTGCAAACTCCATGGGGGTGGAATCGAGCAAGTTTTTGTAGGTATGGACTGCCAGGGCTAAACTCATGACCAAATCATCGTGGTGATTTTTCTCAGCCTGGGGCTTGCCATTCTCTGAAATAATGAACGTCATTAACTCATCGCAGGTTCTCGTTGAGTTAATTTTGATCATGTCAGTCCTAAGGGCCTCCTCTAATTCAGCCAGAACACTTTCTCTATTTTTGGCAGTAACCTGGAATCCCAACTCACCCTTATCGTCGGCCCACAGGTTTTCATACTCATAAATATTATAGAGCCAGTCGATAAGATTGTTACCTATCGTGTTTCTTTCACAAACTATCGAAGCTATATTATATAGCGTGCCTTCATTGAATAGTATTTTAGCGAAATCGTTAATGGCAGTGCGGTTAGAGTAAAATTCTGCCACTTGCTGCCCGTTGTACATATTGATTATATGGAAAGCTGAGTAGTCCCTGTCCCTACCCAAGGAAGTATCACACGAAATTAGGTACGAGTAATGGGGCTGAGGGTCCTGCCAAACGCGCATACGGTTGTTATACTTGGTGTAGTATTTTTCACTAGTTTGGGACGAAATGTTTTTAAGAANNTCGCCCTCTACGAAGGTATCGCCAGTTCCCAGGAAGCTACACTCATACTCTTGTAACCACTGCTTAGTAGGCATGTTCGCCTTAGTNATCTCTTCCCATTTATGGATGTCCAGGCCCTTCTCTGCCATTTCGGCATAAAGGTCCTCAAAGCCTTCTGTGAAGCTATACTCTGGATGCTCCTGCCAACGGATATCAATGGCATTAAAAGAGTTTACTCCTACAAGCGAATTTTGGTAAACTTCATGATACCAATTTCCAATGCCGTTAACAGTAGAAAGAACGAAAGCACGACCACCTGTAGAGATAATTGGATAAACAGCAGCCCAAATAGTATCAATATTCTCAATGAACGCAGCCTCATCAATAATCAGAAATGATCCAGCAAGAGAACGACCTGACTGCTTCCCTGATGGCCTGGACTTAATAATAGAGTTTGTTTTAAGTTTTAGTGTGTGTTTGTTGTCTTCAACGATGCCTGGCTTTAGGAAATCAGGTAGCTCGTCATACATGAGCTTAATACGATCAAGAACCTCGGTAGACTCTGCATCACCCTTAGAGAGAATAACCACCGACTTGTGCTTTTGAAAGATAATCATCCACAAGCTGTAAGCAGCAGCGATAGTAGTACATCCAGCCTGTCTGAACTTACGAAGAATATTAAACCTGTTTCCTTGTAGTTCTTCAAGGATTCTTTCCTGGAATGGGTAGAGTTTGAAGGGAACTAGACCTCGAACAGGGTGAGTAACTTTGATATATCTGGATATAAAGTGAGCGGGGTCTTGAGAGCATTTCTTAAACTCTTCTAATAATTTTTCGTTTTCCATAAAAAAAATACTTGGCTCTTGCATATAATAGTATATGTCAATACACGCTATTATATGTACTAGATCAGCAGATCAAGTTACTGCTACAACGAATAAGCTTTTGAACTTTTTGTCTGGTTGTGGTGTTAATGTAATCTTGATGTCTAAGGCCAAATCTATATTTAAAGCTTATAAAGGGGCTTTTGAGCGCATTAACCCAGATGACAACGATATCTGTATATTTTGTCATGATGACATCGAAATTCGAGAAGTATGCGCCGAATTTTTAAAGAAGCTCCAAGATTTGTGCTATTTACCTGAGACTGGGTTTGTAGGACCAGCGGGAACTACTTATTTATCTCCAAATGCGGTGTGGTGGGATCAGGATGTGTGGAAAGCAGGATTGCATAGGGGTAAAGTATCTCACATTGACCAGCAAGGCAAGGAATATGTGACTGAATATGGTCCAGCAGATGATGTAGTGGCTTTGGACGGCTTATTTTTAGCAGCAAGAGCAAAAGTAGTGCGTGATATTGGTTTAGACAAGCCAGAATACTTCGAAGGTGAGTGGGATTTCTATGATATTCATTATACAACTACTGCTTTTGAAAAAGGATACACAAATAAGGTGATTGACATGAACATTCTACATAATTCTAGAGGAGAATTGGTAGGAAGAGAGTCATGGCACAAGAATAGGCTCGCATTTATTCAGAATACAGAGCTTCCTATTAGAATTCAGCACTGAGAAATGAAAAAAATCATTAATTACACTGGCGCAGGCAGTGATAAACCTCAAAGAAATAAGTGGCCGCACCCAATGAACGATAATTTCAACGAAATTATCAAAAATACTGTCAACATTTACGGAATTGGGCCTAAAAAAGACGCTGATCTGCTTAAAAAGTGCAAAGAGTATCTGCATTCACGCATCAGTGGGCTTATTGAGCATAAAATCAAGCGAGAGACCGAAAAATATTACCAAGCTATGAACCTAGAGATCACTCATGGCATTGGAAAGCGTGAAGATGAGCAGCAAATGCTTATTCAGAACACAAGTCTTGTCATGTGTGTAGGTGATTGGAGTGAAGACGAGGAGTGTATGCAGCAATATCGTATAGCCTCTATGTACTCAAAGCCAATTTATGAGATGCGGTACGAGTATCAGATACCTCTAGAGAAAACTATCAGGTACTTACAGCCCGTCAGACCCATCGAGGACACTACTTGGGACTACAACAAGCAAGATGACCTACTCCTGTTCGAGTCAGACGAGGGCTTGCTAGAAGTAATAGACGGGAACCACAGACATGAGTTCGCTAACAGAGTCGGTGGCGTTAAGCATGTGTCGGGTTGGATAATTAAAGAAGTATAAAAAAACTCCTTGGTACTGTTTTATACCAAGGAGTTTTTATTATATTGAACAAATAATCAGTCGGATTTCTTTGTTCTACGCTTGCGAGGCTTGACTACTTCTTCGACAACGGGCTCAACAACTTCTTCTACTACAGGAGCATCAGAAATTCCAAGTCTTGCTCTTAAGAGTCTAGCATGACCCGTGTTGGGTCTAAGTCTTGCAAGTCTAGCTTCGGTCTTTGCGCGGATTCTTTCTTTGTGGTCCATTTTCTACTCCTAATTTTTTTTTAGTTTCTTGGCTTATAATCCAACGAACTTCTTTTTTAGTTTCCCCGAGTTTTTCAAAGTATTTAGGATCCTTGTTACGAAATCCTTTGTTCTTTCTGCGTGGCAAATTAAGAGTCTTGTGAGTAGGCTGTGCCTCTCTCTCTTCTCTTACGATCCGCGTGGAATTTCTCAGATTCCCTATCAGCTTTCTCCATCCCCCTAGCTTGAGATTTCTTAGATCCTTTTTGGTAGCGATCTTTCATCTTAGATGCTACAGAGCGAAGTTTCTGTGCTAGACCTTCTGCGATACAGGCACCAAGCATCTCATTAGCTTCTTCTACGCCAGGACGACCTGGAACGCGGGTGACACCACCCATAGGCTGGTTGGCGATCGCGCGGGCCTTCAGTGCTGCGGCGTTAGCCCTTCGCATAGTTTCAGGATTATTTCTTCGTTGTGCAGCTAATCTTTCCGCTTCTTTCTTCGCTTTTCCCCCTGGATCAATGGAATAGCGGGGTTTGGCTTTTTCTTGGTTACTGTCAGAGATTAGAGCCTCTGCTAAGGTGTCTGCGAGATTAATGTTTGCGCGTAAGTAAGCGTCTTCTAAGTTAGTCATAATGTACCTCTGAATTTATATAGGAGTCCCACAAAAGTTCTAGGAGTCCCTGAGTTTATTTTTTATAAAATTGGGACTTGAAAAATATTAGGAGTCCCTGTATGTAGGTGGGTTTGGGGTTTGTTAGGAGTCCCGTCCACGCGATATTTTCCGAAATAGTTCTTGCATTCCGCTGAGGGTGTGGTATAATGAGCAACATGAAAGCAACCAAGACTCTCCCCCAAGGTACTCCCCGCACCGACAACCCGAACATCCTGGAGTGGTTCGGGCCTGAGGGTAAGGTCCTCCAACTCGTCAACCTGGCGAGTGGTTCCTCGCACTACCGATTCCACTACCCTCAAGGCGACCCCTTGTGGCCCTCCTACTACAGCACCAAGCGGTGGAGCTTGAAGCAAATGCTCGACCTCCTCAACCGCTAATTCAGGGGCCGAGCGGCCCCGCGTCAAGGCCACACGCCACATCGGTTATAGGCCACTTTTGGCACTTTAGAGGCAGATGACCTCTAACCTCTGAGGAAAACCCAAAAAACCTATTGACAAGCCCCCTTCCCTGTGGTATAATGAGCAACATGGAAACACAAGCCTGTGATAGCTGTGGGGCGCTTGCCCCGATCCACTTCCTTCGCTCGCACATGGGGCTCTGCTCCTCCTGCGACACTGAGTACATGGCTGATTTGGAGCGGTGGGCGGACGAGTACTATTGGAATAAGATCGTGTCCGCTCAGGACCTGATCGACCAAGGCATCTGGGACGACGTTATTCCCTGCGAATGAAACACATCACAGACTGCCATTATGGCAGGCGGGGGCGGCCGCGAAGCGGTCCTAACCCCTTGGGGGACAAGGACTTAGGACGATAAAAAAATCCACCTGACCCCTTGACATTTGCCCAGGATGTGGTATAATGTACCCATGAAGTTCGAAAAGATCCAATCTGGCCGTTACTACGATACCTACCTTGTCGTGGCACCTGAGGGTTCCACCCGAGAGGAGATCCACGAGTACGTCCGCAGGGAAATTGGCGCTGGTCTCGGCATCCGCCAATCCTGGCCCTACAAGGACAAGGGTTGGTACGTTGAAGTTTGCACGGATTAGTCCTTGACAACCCCCACTTACTGAGGTATAATGCACACATGGAAACTTCCGAAGATCGCCGTCGAATCGACATCGCAAACACTCTTTTGGATATCATCGACCGAGAAAAGCGCTTTGTTGTGGTTGACGACGAGGATTCTTTTTCCCCTACGGAGGAATTGAGAATGCAAATTCGTGAAGTGGCTTTTGCTTTGATTCAAAATCAACCCGTTTCCCCTGATCTTCTTCGATAATAAAGTTCCCTAAATACTAGTATGAACATCGAGATTGCAAACAACGCAAAAGAAGAAAAACTGATTCGTCGTAGCTATCACGGGTATGGCGGAAAAAGTTGTGTGTGCTGCAACGGGTGGGGGACTCATCCGAGAAAGTCCAACGCGAAAGAACGCCGTAAGTTTCGCCGCATCCAAAAGCAAAACCTTAAGAACCTGATTTAGTTAGCCGCCGCACCTGTGGAGCCTGACGGCTTGCCCCATTCGCTATTCGCGAATAGCGAATATCTATCATCTTTTTTCCTTGACTGCCATTATGGCAGGGGGGGGG
>JGI10211J14876_10000463_pt1 | contig 17603 bp, 24 predicted proteins | sample Etolagsediment_FD_14876 | JGI IMG/M metagenome (IMG submission 14876)
AGTAGTTCTAGTAGAATCTACGATTAGAACGAAATTTTTATGAGAAAAGTTGCAATTTTAACATCTTTGCCAATAACTATTCAAGATTGTTAATATCTTTTTTATTCTATATGTAAAAGATTTAGCTTAGCTTTGTGTTACATTAACTTAATAATTTTAAAATGGATAAAAGTAAAGCACAAATGATTCATCAAAAGATTGATTCTTTAGGTGAAGGTATGGCCAGAAGAATGATGGAAGTTTATAATGAGTTAGCAAATCTTAGATTTGTAATGACTACTGTTGTAAATCAGAATAGAGATTCTATGGCTGAGGTAAATGAAGAAGATGTCTTGGAAGAACTAAAGGATTATTACTTGGTATCTGATGAGGTAGCTATTAACATTCCAACTGAAACTTTTGTAAGGTTTAATTTGATTACAAGAACTTATGAGCTAGAAGAAGCAACTGAAGAAGGAAAGTTTACGTTTAAGTTCAAAGGCATTGTTGTTGATGAGAATCTTCAGAAGGACCATACCTTTGAAGCTGCTAATGAACAACATGCTTGGCAGCTACTAAGAGAAGTCCTTATTAACAATGCAAAGAATCAACAGGCTTAATACTTTATTTTTCGGAGATGATCTGGAGTATTTGATTTCAGTTAAAGAAAGAGTACTTTCAGTATTAGACGAAAAGAAAGATAATTATACCTATGAGTATTCTATATATGCTAATGAAAAAGGATGGTTCTTTAATGTGAACATTTATCATATAGATAGTGATGGAACAGCCCAGGATTTATGAGTTTACAGACCTTAAGAAGGCTATGAACTATTACACTACTATGGAGATAAAGCTTAAGGAGAATGCTAGTATGTATCCTAGGATATGGTATGAGGTAACTTTACAAAGCTCAAACCTAACAGGCAAGCATCTTGTTACAGTGCATATAGGAGTACATAGAAATAAAGAAGAGTTTTAATGGAACTGAAATGTCTTGAGTTTTTATATAAGGAGAAGCCTGTCTATGATAAGGAGGGTAATCCTATAGATGTGAAAGAGGTTCCAGTTAAATTAGGATTCATTACAAAGATGGAAGTAGATGAAGAAGATATCCTTGCTTTTAAGGAGTTGCCTAATAGCAAAGGTAATATCTATAAGCAGAGGTGCTTGATTCATCATAGGACTTTAGGTAATATGGTGGTCAAGCACTCCTTCCAAGAACTTAAAAAGATAGCTAAGAAAAAACAAGTTACAGTAAAAGGATTTTATGGTAAGTAATCAAGAAAATATTATTATTATCGAAAACTTGATAAAAGAGTATGAGGTAAAAATTAATGAACTGTCCAAAGTACTTAGGTCATTAAAGCTTGAGGATAATATAGAGGATAGAGGAGTACCTGCTTATACAGTTACTGCAACTAATAATGTTCCCCTTAAGTGGGAACAAACTGACACTAAAGAATATTAAAATGGGAAAGACATTTACAAACATGAATGGAGAACCTCAGAGAACTGAAGTATCTGATACCTATGATAGAGCTATGGTATGTGCTACCAATGGAAACTATTGCTTAAAAGGTTGTAATTATAGTGAAGATAACAAATGCCTTAAGCATGAGATTAGAAAACAAGAATTAAAGAAAGAGAAGAAATGAGTATTCACGAGTTCAAGAATCCTATTCCTGTTGTCGTAGAAGGTAACAAAGATGGCTATGCTATCTATGTTAGGGATTCTGGAACATTTGAGAATGATGTATGGTGTGTAGCTCTATGTGATTCTGGAATAGTTAGACATTATCTTTCTGACCAGATTAAAATGTATGCCAATGCTACATTTGGAATTAAAAAACAAATTTATGAACAAAAGGTTTAACATACCAGTAACAGAAAGAATTCAAATCTTTCAAGTATGGCTAGCTTCTATTAACTGGACATTAGGTTCTAATCAATTAACTGAAGCAGAGCTAGAGATTTTCTCTTATCTAATTTATTATAATGATAAGTACAAGTCTGTAAAAGAATATAGTATTAGGATGGACTTGCTATTCTCTACTACTATTAAGAATAAGATTAAGGAAGAATTTGGTATTCCTACACACAAGCTAGAAACATACCTAAATAAACTTAGGAAGAAAGAATGTATAAAAAACAATAGTATAGATGAAAAATTTATTATTTACCCAGATAGTTCCCTTGAGGTTACGTTTGCATGTAAAATTGCTTCTAATGAAGTTAGGCCTCCAGTACAAGATACTCCTGTTGAACCTAGTATTGATATACCAGAAGATACAGAGGTTTATAATGAGCCTAGTGTTCAAGAACCTATAGAAGAAGAAGATGACCTAGATTCTCCAGCTGAAGAAGAGTATGATTACAAAGACCCTTTTGATAAGTATTTTAATGATTCTGAGTCTAACATAGAATCATGGATGTAATTCTAAGTAAAATATTATCTAAAAAAGCTGAAGAGTTAGGTATATCAAAAGCAGAAGCTGTAGAGATATTTAACTCTTTACCTAGGTTTATAGCTAAGGTAATGTCTGAAGGTGACCCTTTAGACTTAGATACTTATAAATCTGTTTATATCAAGGACTTAGGAATTATATTTCCTAGAAAAGACATAGCTAAGAATATACAAAGAAGTATTCTTAATAAACAAGACCAAGAAAATGAAGATATTCAACCTAGCGAATAATAAAGTAACCTTTGATACATCACTGCTTTTAGTACCTGAGTTTAAAACCTTATGGGAAAAGGATAAGAGTAAGACAAAGGATTTAGCATTTAATCAGTTTGCTTATATCTATTTTGTAGTAGATTCAGCTAGCCCTTATAGTAATTTCCCTGAGCATAAGAGAAAGGAGGTTGTGGGCAAGGATTTGTTTAAAGGTCAAGTGCAGGAAAATGCTGACCTTAAACTTGCTATGAATAAGTACATAGAGCTATCAGAAAGTCCAACACAAAGATTACTATCTAGTGTTAAAGGTAAGATTGATGATGTAGCTGGCTTTTTAAAGAATACTGATATCACAGAAGATTCTTTAGGTCCTGTACTTAAAGCCATTGAAAGTACATCTAAACTTGTAGCACAGTTGTCTACACTTGAAGATGCAGTAAATAAAGAAAAAGCAGCAGATTCTACAAAAAGAACTGGAGAGAAGAGAACTAGAAAATATGAAGATTAGTATATCACCTAAATATTTCCAAGAAGCTGCTAATTTCTTCGAAGAAAATGGTACTTATTCCAAGTACCCCATAGGGACTTATCAGTTTGATGAGTACTGGGAAGAAGAAACTAGAAAGTGTAAGGAAGGATTTACCCATGGTGGTTTATATATCCCAGGTGCATACTACTTTTATTTGAACTACACTCAGATTGAACTGAAGAATACTAAGACAGGTAGAAAAAGTAAAGGCTTTCCTTTATTTACTGATGTGGATTTAGAGTATTTTACTTTCATTGAGAAAGCTAGGAAAGAACAAAAGGGTATAGTGTTAGTAAAACCACGAAGGATTGGTTTTTCATATAAATCAGCAGCTATTATTGCACATGAATTTAGCTTCTATAGAGATGCTAAATGTATTATAGGTGCTTACCAGTCTGATTTATCAGAGAACACTATGAGGATGTCCTTGGATGACTTAAATTTCTTAGACCTCTATACAGAATGGGGTAAAGAAAGAAATCCTAATACCAAGGACTTTGTAAAAGCTAGATATAAAAAGACAGTAGATGGTGTATCAGCTTGGGCAGGGTATATGTCTGAGATTCATTCCTTTACTTTTAAGGATAACCCATTTGCTGCTATTGGTAAATCTAGTAACTTGTTCCTATTTGAGGAAGCTGGTAAATGGCCAGGACTTCTTCAGTCATATAATATCTCAGAACCTTGCTGGAAAGATGGTGATGACTTAATTGGTGTACCTATTATCCAAGGAACAGGTGGTGATATGGAAGGTGGTACACAGGAATTTGCTGAAATGTTCTTTCATCCTGAAAAGTATAACTTCTTATCTTTTGACAATATATGGGATGAAGATTCTGTAGGATCAAAATGTGGCTCAAAATGTGGATTTTTTATCCCTGCTACTAGAATGAGATTTGGTGTCTATAAAGATGCCTATAAGGAACATCCAGAGTGGAAGAATAAACCTATGATAGATGAATTTGGTAATTCTTTACAAGATATTGCTAGGCAGTCTATTATGGATTTAAGGAAAAGAGCTGAACAAGGTGCAGACCAACAAGCTAAGATTGACTCTGTAACTCAGTTTCCTTTAAGTCCTAAAGAAGCTTTCTTACAAAGCCATTCTTTCTTTTTTCCTATAGTAGATTTAAAGCATGCTCTATCAAAGATGGATGATTCCACTGAAATTGATAAGCATAATGTAGGTATGCTATCATTTGAAGAGGGAGAACTTAAGTGGAGAGATGTGCAAGGTGGTGCTCCATACAGAGAATACCCTGTACATAAACCAGAGCCAGGACTTATAGAAATATTTGAAACTCCTAGACAAGGAGAAGAGGGTGAAAACATTGGAAGATATATTGCAGGTATTGACCCCTACAGATATGATACATCTAGTACAGATTCAGTAGGTTCAATATTTATATTTGATAGATTAACCAGAAGAATTGTAGCAGAATACACAGGTAGGCCTGAATCTACAGAAGTATTTTATGAAACTTGTAGGAAATTAATTATCTATTATCAGGCATCAGCAATGTATGAAGCCAACATTACAGGTATGTATTCTTACTTTGAAAAAAAGAAAGCTTTGCACTTGTTAGCTGATACTCCGTATAATCTTAGAGATAGAAATACTTGGAGGCCAAATACCAATACCTCTAAAGGTATTATTATGAGCAAGGCTGTAAAAGAAAGAGGATTAGAATATCTTAAATCCTGGTTAGACGAAAATATTTCTGAAGAAAGTGAAGAAAAAAATCTATCAAAAATTAGGTCTATAGGACTCCTTAGAGAGCTTATAGCATGGAATCCAAACCCTAGAGCTAACTTCGATAGGATATCTGCCATGTTAATGATTGTGTGGTATGATGCAACTTTACAGGAATTTAATCGTATATCTATAGAACAATCTCCACAAAAGAAAAAAACTTCTTCATATTTTGATAGATATAAACAAAAAAGAGATAATCAAGATATATGGATGAAGCACTTTAATAATATACAAGAAGAATAATATGTATAATAGAATATTTACTGCCCCTAGTCAATTAGTTTCAGATTCAGTTAAGAAAACTAAGAAGTGGCAACAGAATACTATTGATGCTTTTGAATCACTAGTGTTATTTGAAAATAGACAGATTAAAAACTCTTACTATAACAAAGTAACTAACTATAATCTAAAAAGGGGTATTCTCAATATGAATGATGTTGAGAAAGTAGTTGACCCTTATGGACTAGGCTTAGGTACTTTCCCAGCTAGAATGGAACATAAAGGGATAGGCAACTCTAAGATTGACCTGCTAGTAGGAGAACACATGAAAAGAAAGTTTGACTTTCGTGTTATTAGAAGTTCATCTGACCAGCAAGGTATTAGAGAAGTAGAAGAAGCTAAACTCCAAGAATATCAAAAGTTTTTTGCTGAGCAAATCCAGAATCCTAATTTTGACCAAGCATTAGCTGAAAAAAGATTAAAAGAACTAGAAGAGTATACTAACTCTTCTTTCTTTGATGTAGCTGAAAGGGGTGCTAATAAACTACTCAAGTATCTTTACAAGTATTACTATGTTAAAGATTTAGTATTTGACCCTGCATTTGAAGATGCATTAATTGCTGCTGAACAATACTGCTTTATTGAGGAAATGGGTGGAGAAGTATCTATTAGAAAGGGTGACCCTACTAGGATATTTACCATTATGAATGGACATGCTACTAATGAATCTGGTTTAGAAGCACTAGTAGAAGTAACTTATCATACTATTTCATCTCTTGTGGATTTATTCCATGATTTTCTAACTAAAGACCAACTTAAAGAGTTAGAAGATTACAGAGGTTATAACTCTGGACCAATGCCTTACTTTAATTATCCTATGTATGGACACATAGGAGAATTAGCTATTCCTACTAATTCTGCTACTGCTAGAGTACAGGAGTTAATGCCGCTAGGGGACTTAGACCTTCCTATGTTCTCTAGTTACTTTGATGCCAGGGGAAACATTAGATTACTACATTGCATATGGAGGTCTAAGAGAAAGATTAAACTAGTTAAGTACCTAGATGAAAACGGTGTAGAGCTTCTTAAGTATGAGCACCAAAAGTATGTAGTTGATGAGGCTAATGGAGAGTTCTTAGAAAGAGAAGAATGGATTAATGAATGGTGGAGAGGTTATAAAATTGGAGCTAATATCTACATTAAAGCTGAACCTATTCCTTACTTAGGTAACTCATTAGATAATATCTCTAGGCAAGAACCTCCTGTAGTACTTCAGTTTTACAATACAAACTCTTCAAGGGCACAATCCTTAATGGATATTATTAAGCCTTATGATTATCTATACAATATATTTGATTACAAGCGTCAAGTATTAGTAAACTTAATGTTACCAGATATTGTGCAGTTCCCAACTTCCATGATACCTGATAACATGACTTTACATGAGTTTTTAAACTATGTAACATCTACTGCATTTATGCCTATGGACCCTACTGCAGAAGTAATGACTCCTAAAGGTTTACAAGCAGCAGGTACTTATAATACTATTACACCTAATAGATTATCATCAAACCAAAGTGGACCTATTAGTGTTCTTAATAATGTTATGCAGGATATCATCAGAACTATGGATATAGTATCTGGAGTTACTCAGCAAAGACAAGGAGCTATTAGCTCAACTGAACTAGTAGGTAATGTTGAAAGAGCTGTTACTCAATCTTCTCTAACTACTGAAAGATGGTTTGCTAAAAATGAGTTCTTCAAAGAAAGATGTCTAAAAAGAATTCTAGATATTGGTATTCATATACTTAGAAAAAATCCTAAGAAGTTATCCTTCCTTATGGATGACTTTACTAAGGAGATTATGACAGATGAAGAAATCAATGGAGTTCTTCTTGCTGACTTTGACCTTATGGTATCTAGGTCTTCTGATGATGCTATGCTACTGCAAATGATTGAGCAAAACTTTAGTCAAGCTGTAGCAGCTGGAACTGCTGATATGGGTGACCTTATTAGTGTGTTTAAAACTGAAAGTGTTCAAGATGCAGCTAGGATTCTTAAGAAAAGAAGAGAAGAGCAGCAAGCTAGACAAGAACAACAACAGCAAGAAGCTAATAAGATTAAACAACAAGAGATTCAGCAGAAAGCTCAAGAAGCTCAACAAAAAATGGAGCTAGATATGAAGAAATTAGAACTTGATAAATACAAGTATGATTTAGAAGCTCAAACTAGATTACAGATAGCTACCATACAGACCTATGCTAGAAGAGAAGAAATTGACTTGAATAACAATCAAATTCCTGACCCTATTGAACTAGAAAAGGTATATCAAAAAGATAGAGAAGCTGAAGCTAAGAGAATGGATAAGGAATTAGAGATTTCTACTAAGTTTAACATTGAACAGCAAAAGCTAGCCCTAGAAAGGGAAAAGATTCAGAATCAAAGAGAGATTGAAAGACTTAAAGCTGAAACTGCTAAAGAAGTAGAAAGAATGAAACTTCGTAATCCTGTAGCAGGAGAAAAAATTAGAAACAAAAAATAATTATTATGGATGATATTATCAAAGAACTAGCATCATTAAAATCTTCTAAAGTAACACCTGAAGTATTTATTTCAAAATTATTTCAGTCTAGGGATATTACTCATCTGGCTCATTTATCAGTAAAAAACTATGCACAACATAAGGCCTTAAATAAGTATTATGATTCTCTGCTAGATTTTATTGATTCTTTTGTAGAAGCTTACCAAGGACTCTATGGTATTGTAAAGCTAGAAATTCCTAGCTCTACAAACCAAAATCCTATTAAACACTTAGAAGAACTACATAAATTTATTGACGATAATAAAAAAACTTTTACTGATTCTGCTCTGTTAAATCAGATAGATGAGGTAAAAACCTTAATTCAATCAACCCTTTATAAACTCAAGAACCTTTCATAGTTGTATATAACCTATATATAATTGCTATATACCTTGTGCATACAGTAAAATTTTATAGCAGTTTTTTGCAACTTATAACTAGATTTGTGAGTATTAACTAACAACTTAAGATATGGCATTAGATTTCTTAAATTCATTAAAAGTAGAGGAACAACCTCTGATGAGTCTTTCAGATATGCAAGATTCAGATAGCCCAGCTGCTGATACATCAGATAGCAGTGGAGAAGATTCTACACCTTCAACCCCTCCTCCTTCTGATGAGAGTGGCTTAGTTCCTATTACTGATATTGACGACTCCAAAGATGATGGTGGAGAGCCTGCTAAGGCAAAAAGTGATGATACTAACACCTCCTCAAGTAAACGAGAATCATCCTCTCAATCATCATCTAAAAAATATGCAGCAATCATTAAAGCTCTTCATGAAAAGACTGGAGCTTTTGAAGGCTTCAATGAAGAAGAGTTTGAAGACTCTCCTGAATCTTTCCTTGATTACTTAGATGAGTATGCAACTAGAAATGCTGAGGCTATGGCCACAGATTACATTGAAAGAAACTTAACTCCACTACAACAGAAGTTTGTTGATTTAATGGAGAATGGTGTTTCTGAAGATGACGCTACTCAAATTGTAAAAGGATATAAATTAGCAGAAGGCATCAATGAAGATGTTCTAATTGAAAATCCTGACAAAGCTAAAAACCTTTATGCTGAGTATCTTCGTTATACTACTGCTTTCTCAGAGGAGAAGATTAAAAGAGAAGTTCAGAAAAGAGAAGACTTAGGAACATTAGTAGATGATGCCCTAGAATCTCTACCTGAATTTAAACAGCTTTTGGCTGAGCATGAAAAAGGTGCACAAGCTGAATTAGCTAAACAAGAGTACCAAAGAAGAGAGTTTCATAAAAGACAAGCTGAGGAGCTTCAGAACTATCTTCAAAGTACTGATGAAATTGCTGGTATTAAACTGACCAAGAAAATGAAAGACAACTGGATGAAAGAATATTCTCTAGTTGAAACTCAAGAAGGTCAAAAGGTTAATCCTATCTTGGCAACAAGAGAGGTTGACCCTAACAAATTTGATGCTCTACTTAGACTATATCATACTATGGGTCTATTTAAATACGATGCTAGAAAAAGGGATTTTGTTCCTGATTTCTCTGTTATCAAATCTTTAGGCAAAAGTGAAGCTATTAATGAGCTTCATAGAGCTGTAGATTCTGATAATGTGAGAAGAAGAACTTCTGGCTACAGTACTGATAGTTCCATAGATATGGATGTAGAAAAAGAAGACCATAAAAAACGATGGGCTGAATTAGCCAAAAAACTATCAAATCAATAAGTAAATTTTTTATTAACTAAAACCCAAATACAATGACTGAATTATTTCCCTTAATTGCAAGGTACGGTCCTAAAACTTTTAATGGACCACTGAAGGTTCCCCACTTGGGAGAACTAGGCATGATTGAGCCTCAATTGGCTTCTGATATGTATCGCAGAATTTTCCAAACTCTGCCTTCTGATGATTATGTGAACTTTATGAATGAGTTCCCTACCAAAGTTCTTGACACAGAGAACAAATTTTACCATTGGAGAGTAGCTGGTAACAACAACAAAACTGTACAGCTTCTTGACTGGTATGATTCTTTGGGTGCTAAGCCTGCTGCTGTAGGTCTTAACCAAGCTCGTTGGTACATGATTTTTGGAGAGCGTTTCTTTGACCTTAATGACGTTATTGTTGGTCACAATCCTGATGACTACTATATCCAAATTAAGAGTGTAGAAGAAGAAGCTCCTAACCGTTGGAAGTATGAAGTAGCTCTTATTACTGATGACCCATTAAACCGTTCTGTACCTGCTACTGAACTTGGTATTGGTACTCGTTGGTCTAAAGAAACTAACTTCCAATCTGGAGAGCGTTCTATGAGTGGTACTCAAGCTCACTTTACTACTTTCGTAGAATTGAAAGCTCGTGCTGCCCTACAAAGAATGAACTATAAGGTTGATGGTAACATCATCGCTGAAGGTAAAAACGTACCTCTAGCTTTTGGTTTCCCTGATCCTACAGACCCTAAGTCTACTAAGCCTTATACTGGTGCTTTTGTTAACTTCTATGATATGGTAGCTCTTTACCAATTTAAGAAGCAACAAGCTCGTGCATTCTTGTTCTCTCACAAGAACTACACACAAAATGAAATTTATTATGGTATTGATGACCGCAATGGTTGTACTATCCAGACTTTTGCTGGTATGTTCAAGCAAATTGCTAACACCAATATTCACCCCTACTCTACTCTAAACCTTGACAAAATTGTAGACATGACCATTGAAATGGGTCTTGCTTACAAAATGCAGGATGAGTATTATGTAGTAATTGAAACTGGTGCTTACGGTAAGAAAGATATCTCTCAGTGGATTGAAAGCCGTTCTACTCAATATACTCCTAACTTTGTTACTGAAAGAGTACAAAAGAATGGTGATATGGGTAGCCAAGGTTTGACTTACCAAGGTGTATTCACTCAGTTCAAGTCTTACAATGGTGTAAACATCATGGTTAAGCACAGACCTTTCTTTGATGATGTAGAACGTTACAAAGAGAAACATCCTTCTGGATATGGTCTTAATGCTTCTCGCCATATGTTAATCCGTGGTGGACATAAAATGGCCAATGGTGAATTCTTGGGTGACCCAGGTATCCATCGTTTGACTGTTAAAGGTCTTGAAAATGGAGTATACAAATATATTCCTGGAATGCGTGACCCATTCTCCCCTTACACTTCTAAAGTAAACACTGGTTCAGCTATGACTGCTAGCCCTGTAGATGCTTATGAAGTACATGGTATGGAGTGGACTGGTTGTGTTGTAGAAGACCCTACCAAAATCTTGTGGATGCCTTATAACATCTAATAGTTGTTGATATTTGCAAAAGTGGGGGTAAAACCCCACTTTTGTATATCATTAAACAAAAAAATATTGCTATGCCTAAAAAATCAACAATTCCTACAACTGTAGAAGAAGTGCCCCAAACAGAACAAATCACTTTAGCATCTACTCCTTCAAAACCAAAATATCCTACTATGGATTTTTTGAATAAAAGGACTGTTAGAGTAGTACCTATTGAAAGTAGGACTTTTACTAATCAGCAAGTAGAACAATTGCCTGAAGGATTTATTCATGAAGGTATGGGAAGGTCTCTTGAGTTAAAGAGAGATAGAACTACTGGTGAATTCTTACCTATCTTTGACCACATTGAAAAGGTATTAACTCCTCAGTTTCCTGATGAACCTATGACAGAACTAGAGTTCTTTAATAGAATTACAGGATATGATTTATCTTTTGCTAAAGAAACAAAAAACTTTTGGTCAGGATGGATTTCTGATGGGCCAAATAACAAAGGTAAACTACCTTATTCAGTAAAGCTTCCAAAAGAAGGCTTAACTCTTGACTTAACTAATGTATGGGATAATATTACTTGGAGAGTTCTAAAAACTAATGACAAGTATATTGCTCCTTCTTGGGAATCAAGAAATGCTAAGCCTACTTACTGGTTTGCTTTAGTAGATGAAAAAGTATCTGTAGACCGCAAGAAGGAAGAGATTAACCTTAGATTAAAAGCAACCGAAGAGTTTAATAGGATGAAAGATCATCGTGAGCTTCTTATGGAGTTTATGATTATCAAAGACCCTAACAATATTATCTCTAAAACTGCTTCTACAGATTTCCTATTTAACTTGGTCTATGAAGTTATGGAGACCAATCCTAAGTTATTCTTGTCTATTGTTAATGATGAGTATAAGGATGATAAAATCCTAATCTTCAGAGCAATTAGAGCAGGAGCACTTAAGAAAATTAGCACCAAATACTTTACTATGGGTGATGAACCTCTAGGAGTATTGGGTGATGTAATTTCACTTATTAACAACCCTGAAAAGATAGATTTCAGAAAGAAACTAGAATTTCAAGTAGAAAACGCTGATGTATGACAGCTAATGAAATGTGGCAGTTAGTTTTAGTAGAGTATGAAAAACTCAACTCTGCTGGTGCTCCTGGGATTCAGGAGGGTGAGGCAAATATTGTCTTAACTAACGCACAGAATCATTTTGTTCATACAAGAATTACTGCTATTTTAAATTTGAAGAGGGAAGGGTTAGAAGAAACAGAAATCAGAATGCAGGGGTTATCACCATTGGTAACCTCTGCTACTGTTTCAAGTTTTACTAACACTATAGATAATTTACCTAATGGAGTGTTTGCCACATTACCATTGGACTTTATGTACACCATTTTAGAAAGGTGTATCATTGACCAAGATGATTGTGAAACTGGTGAACCTGCTGATTTAGCTGTATATGTTATAACTCATAATGAGTTTAACAGAAGCAAAAGTAATCCATTCAAGAAACCTTACTTTAATCAAACTGAAGGTTTAGTATGGAGATTAGCATTTACTAGAACTAACACTGGGTATAATTCTCAAACCACTACTTCTTCTAATGGCTATTCATTTATTACAGGTCAAACTGGAAAAAGGCATGAGTTATTCACTGATGGCACCTTCAATATCGTAGATTACAATTTGCGATATTTAAGGTTACCAAAACCTATCAAAGTAGACCTAGCAAATTTTGTAACTCCAGTCAATATGCAGAACTGTGAGTTAGATGAATCAACACATAGACCTATTGTAGACATTGCTGTAAAGATGCTGAAAGAAGCTCTTTCACAACCTGACCAGCCACTACAATTAGATTCTCAACAAATTGAGTAACTTTTTTTCATTTTTTACGTATAACATATAAACTTTAAAATTTTTTATCATGATTGCACAACCGCAAATTTTAGACAACTTTAAGTTCTTTGCTGGAGCTGACCTACCCAGAAGTGGTGGAGCTACCCCTGGAGCTTTAGCTTCTCCTGGCATTCTTGCTGATGGAGAAATCGTAATTACTGATGCCAGTAATGTAATTTTGAGCACTGCTACTGTTCTTACTACTACTAGCCCCATTAAAATTGTTATGGGCCGTGGTACTACTGAGAACTTGTGGGAGTCACAACTTTTCACTTATGAAGACATCACTAATTACACTGGTACTGCTTATGCTGCTAAAGTACAGCAAGTATCTTATTTTGGTTATAATGCTGTTACCAATACTGGAGCTTTCCAAGCTATCAATAACAACTATTACAGCCTTGTAGTTTCTTTCTATGAGTTGGTATCTCAAGAAGCTTCTGCTTTGATGAACCCCATCATTGTAGATTATCTTTCTGATGGTTCTGCTACTCAGCCTGAAGTAGTTAATGGTCTTTACAGAAACTTGGTAAGACAACTTTCTTATTGGACTCGTAGACCTATTTTAGCTGAAATGGTAGCTAGTGCTGCTGGTCAAGCTACTAACGATGCTGCTGCTGTTTTAACTCAAGGAAGTCCTTTGGTAACCAATGCTCCTAACCTTGCTACTACTGTAGGTATTGTAGGAGATTACATCCGTGTAGGTTCTCAGTCAAATGACTTGGATGAAGTATATTTGATTGTAGCTACTGATGGTGTATCTACTCTTACTTTAGATACTCCTTTCCAAGAAACTTCTGGTTCTTTCCTTATCCACCAAGTGCTTGATACTGACGTTGCTTTAGGTAACATGGGTATCCGTGTGACTGGACTTAACCAGCCTTTCATCCTAGATTCTCGCCCTTATGGATTGGTAACTTTCCAAATTGGTATTTCTGGTGGAGGTACTACTAACTTGAGCTATCAAGTAGGTGCTTTCATGGGACATGGTACTTATGAGCAAATGAGAACTATGGAAGCTGCTTCTTGGAGAAACCAAGGCCAAATTTACACCTATACTGAGTTTCCTCCTACTACTGTATTGACAGACTTGATTGCTGCTCAAAACCACTCCACTTTGGATATCGTTTTGCGTAAGCCTAACAGAGCTTTGACTAATACAGATTTGAGAGCACAACTTTGTATTGCTTGTGCTTTGGATAACAATGTTGCAGGTATTTTTGATACCAACTATGAGAATGCTGGTGGTGTTCTTACTGGTTGTGTATCTGTATTGGATGCCTATGTAACTAACTATACCAACTTTACTGCCCAAGTGGGTAACCTGTAATCATAGCAATGCTACTAATGGGGGTAGCCTGAATTTTTGGGCTACCCTTTTTTAGTAGTTTATGGAACTATTTTATTCAATAATCCGTAATATGATTACATATGGCACTAGAATTAAAGCTGTCTCTTTGCTTTAAAGAGAAATGCAGTAAGCTTCAGATATCTGATGCTACTGGAGAATATGATGNAACNACTAATCCTACTGGATGGGGTGCACCTAATTTAGCACTAGCTGATGTAGATTCAGCTTCTGTTGTTTTAACCCCTCCTGGGGGTTCTGCTATTACATATGATGTTACTGCTGAAGTGCAGGGAGCAATTATTGTAGATGGCACCTTTTTGTTAAAGCTTGTAGATGATATTACTCTTAATGATGGCATCTATACTTTAACCTATACTGTAATAGACGATGATACTGAAACTGAGTATACTGTTACAGTTAAAACTTTTTCTACTTGTAAAGCTGACTGCTGTGTAGAAAAAATGAAAGCTAAGTTTAAAGAAGAAATGTGTGGCTGTAATTGGGAAAATTACTGGGACTACTACAAACAAGCTGAAGCTCTTCTTTATGCTGCTAAGTCAGCATTTGCTTGTGGTAAAGATGCCCAAGCTACTGATTTATTAACTCAAGTAAATAAAATATGTAGCATTCAAAAATGCTGCTGCTAAAATAATATATTATGTGCAACTGCTCCTCTGGTATTTCAAATTGTAATTGTAATGATTGCTCTACTATAACTATTCCTAGTATTGTTGGTCCACAAGGCCCTCAAGGTGACCCAGGACCTGCTGGGGCTAATGGCACAAATGGTACTAATGGTACTAATGGCTTAGATGCAGGTAATGTTATTGATACAGTAACTACTTTTGCTACTGGGCCTGTTGAGGGTACTGAAAGAACATATAGTCCTGGAGTACTTATTTCTCCTACTACAGAAATTACTAAAGCTGAAGATAGATTAAAAGTAAGAGCTGTCTTTACATTAAGTGATACAGCATTAGCTGCTAATGGGGTACTAGCAGTGTACATCAATAATAGTGGTGTAGCTATTGCTGGTTCAAGTAAAGTTGTAGAGTTTGATGGTGCAATTCCTAATAATAAATTCTTTTATTTAGAATTTTATTTTGATAGAGTGACTATTAATTCTTTCAATGCAGTAGGAACTGCTAAGTTTGCTGACTCTCTTTCTGAAGTAGGCTCAGGGCTTTTTCCTTTATCTGATGGTAACTATGTTATTAATAGAACAACTGTTGCTACAGCTGTAGATTTGTCTGCTGCATTTCATATATTTTTAGGTTCTGAAAATCTAGGCTATATCACTCCTTCTTACTTTACTGTAGAATATATTTTACGGAAATCATGACAGAAGAATGCAGAATAAAGTACATTCAGTACATACAATGTAAGTACTCAGATTTAGCTCAACAGTTAACTAATAAGTACAAGTTGGGAAGAAAATGTCCTGAACTTGAAACTAGAATGTTAGTAGTTAGAGAGTATATTAAGTCTTTATACTGCTATAATACTTCACTAGAAGAAGGTCAAACTTTAGATGATATAAACTGTTTAACAGAAGAAGAAATTTGCAGTATTGTCCATCATGCTATGGAGTTAACAGAAGATTGTAATTGTTAAAAAATAAATAAAATGACACAAGGATTTTTAAATGGTAATCTTTTTAAAGCTAAAGAAACCATAGTAAATGATTATAAAGCTTTTGGTTCTGCTACTATTACAGTAAGTGGAACAGTGCAACTACTTAATTTAAGTGGAGCTTTAGCTAATGCTAGAGCAGTGCATATCTATGTAGACTCTACTGCTCCTAGTAAAGCTTTAAGATATACCTATGATGGTTCTACTCCTTCTGCTGGTGTAGGTATTGCTAGAAAAGATAATGATGAATTCATTATTACTGAATTTTCTAACCTACAAAAGTTTAGAGTAATAGAAGAAGTAGCAGCTACTACTACATTGTTTATCACCTACTTATACTAATATTATGTCAAAGTATATTAATACAACTAGGCAAAGTGTATTTAAAAATACAGGAACATCAGGAACTGGTAGTTCTGTAGGAGGGCTTTTTTCTCAAACTGGAGATAGCCCTAATAATAATAGTAATACAGAGATTACTTTAATTGATGGTGGTGTAGGGACTTTAACAGTACCTGCTAATGGATTTTCTGTAGGAGATTCTTTTTCTGTAGTTATGGGTGGCAGAGTAACTTGTAGTAATAACTCTCCAATAACAATTAGAATTAAATCTGGTCCTGCTATTTTAGCTACAACTGGTGCTATACCTTTACCTCAGATTAGTAATAGAAACTGGGAACTAGAGGTATCTTTTACCGTTAGACAAATTGGTGCTGGTGGGGTAGCTTCTATTGTTACTCATGGGGATTTTCTCTATCTAAGAGATTCTTCTACAGGTTTTGAAGGTATCACATTTAGTACTGTTGAAAATACTGTATTTGATACTACTATTTCAAATACCCTAGATATAACTGCTCAGTGGTCTGCTTTAGACCCTGCTAATGTGTTTTATTCAGAAATATTTACGCTAAGTAAAACTTATTAATATGGACCAAATTAGTTTAGATAGAATAGAATTACTGCATCCTTCTGTTAGAGAAGAAGCTAAGGAGATATATAAAAAAATCACTGAAGCCCTTACAGGTAGAGCATCATGCAGATTTACTCAAACACTTAGAACTTTTGAGCAACAAAATGCTTTATATGCTAAAGGAAGGACAAAGTTATTCAGTACCACTGGTAAAAGAGTAGGTAAAGTAACTAATGCTAAAGGTGGTCAATCCTATCATAACTATGGATTAGCTATAGATTTCTGTTTAATCATTGATGGTAAATTAGCATCTTGGGATTGGAAAAAGGATTTTGACAATGACAAAACTTCAGACTGGATGGAAGTAGTAAATATCTTTAAATCCTATGGTTGGGAATGGGGAGGTGACTGGAAGTTTATAGACAGACCTCACTTTCAAAAAACCTTTGGCTTATCTACTAAAGAACTATTAAAAAGACACAACAACAAAAACTTTATTCCAGAAACAACCTACGTGAACATCTAACTAAAATGGAAAAGCTAAATCTTAAAGTAACTCTACTTTCATATATATCAGTGGTAATATCATTCTTTACACCACTAGTACCACTATTGCTTTTAGTATTCTTTGCTGTTGTAGCAGATACTTTTGTAGGGAGATGGTATGCTAAAAAACAAGGTAAAGAAGTGCTTAGTAAAATAACACGAAGAGGATTTGTAAACAAAATGCTTACTTATGGTGGTGGACTTACTTTTATCTTTTTATTAGATAACTGGGTCCTTAATGATTTTGTGATGATGTACTTTCCTAAAGAATATCTATC
>JGI10211J14876_10000466_pt1 | contig 17517 bp, 24 predicted proteins | sample Etolagsediment_FD_14876 | JGI IMG/M metagenome (IMG submission 14876)
AGGCTTGCGTAATTATCCAGGAACTCTGCAAGGTCCTGTCTTCCTTGAGACACCAGGTGAAGCTTGTTCTCCAGGAACAGGTCTCCTGCAGAAAATACCTCCTGCTTGTCCTGCTTTGGCAGCTCAAATATGCTTTCCAGCGAATTTTTTGTCTCATGGAAACGGTCTACATAACTGCGTTTTTCTTTTTCTGCGCGCGTTTTATGGCCAAAAGCGATTAAAAGATAAGAAAGATATCTCTTGAATTCATCTGTAGATATTTTTTTAGCTGCAATGCCTAGTACATGAGACAAGTATGCATTTAATAGCGTGTCAAATCTCCACCTTCTCCTGAATCTTGCTGCATATTCCATTGCAGGGACAATCTTCTGTGCATCATCTATTTCTGCTATTGCTTCGGTTATAGGGTCTAGTCTTTCTATTTCCCGCGCATCTCCTGCAAAAAGTATGTTTTTTGTGTGCTCAGTTATTTTTTCTTGCACCTTGCTGTCAAAAGAAGCTATTTTATCGACAAGATCAGATAGTTTTTCTGCAACTACCTTTTCTTTCTTGGCAGGCTCCTGCCGACTCATTGATTCATTTCTTATCTCATAAAGGCGCTGGTATGTCTTGAGAGAGACTCTTTTTGTATTATCTATGAATTCCTTTGCGCGCTGCATATGCTCTTTTGCTTCTTTTTCTTCTGAGGCAGCAGCAAGCTTGATAAAGTACGGCTCTCTTCCGCGCATCCCGCTATCATCGCGCATCACATCCAGTATTTCCTGCCAGTTAACGCAATATCTTGTAAGGACATGTATGCTGGTGCGAGCGTATTCCTCTCTAATTTTTACTGGCACGCGCATGCTTATCTGCTCAGCAAGAATTTCAAGCCAGGTATGGCATCCTTTTTTCCTGAAAGTCCCGTACATGATTGGGAGGTCGCCTATCATCCTGGGATAATGCGGGAAAAAAGAAGCATTTTTTGAAAAAGCATGGTCAAGAAAATCAAACAGGTCTTTTGAGCCTTTTTCGCCCTTCTTCTTGTCCAGGTCTGCAAATTTAGCAGCAGTTGATCCTTTGCTGAGCAAAGTGCTTAGATATTTGTCTCGGGTTATTTCATCTTCAACAGCAAGCTTTCTTTTCCTGTATTTTTTCAGAAGAGAGAATAAAGACTCCTTATATCTTTCTTCCACAGAATTTACAGCGTTTTCAAGCCGCTCGTCGGTAGTTTTTACTATGATATTATATTTTTTTGCAAGAATTTCTATTACTTGCGCCTTGTTCAGTCTTGGCTTCTTTTTCTTCTTTTTCTTCTTGCCATCTTGCATTTTTCTAAGGGAATTTGGTTTTAACTACCTCTTCAAGTCCCTCTTTTATGTCCTTGTAAACGTCTGCCTTGTCTGTCAATGTGTCTAGAATCGCGACATTTATTGCTTCCTGCGGAGCTATTCCTTCCTGCATCAGCTCTGCAGCATAGATAAGGAGTCTTGTGCTTGCTCCTTCGTCAAGTCCTTTTCCTTTCAGGTTCCTTATCTTTTCAGCAACCTCAACAAGCGGCCTTGACAATTCACTGCCTACGCCTGCTTCTGTCTCAATGATTTTCTGCTCAATATCTGCAGGAGGATAACCAAATTCAAGTGTGATAAACCTTTGTTTTGTGCTTTGCTTAAGCTCTTTTCCGACATTCTGGTATCCTGGATTATAGCTCATTACAAGCATGAAATTCGGGTCTGCCTCATAGACCTGGCCGGTCTTTTCTACTGATATTGTTCTTTTGCGCTCTTTTCCTGAACGGTCAGCAAGGGGATGGGTGATGACTGTGACGTCTTTTCTTGCTTCCACAACTTCATCAAGATAAAGTATTCCTCCGTGCTTGACTGCAACAAGCGCAGGGCCGTCCATGAAGTCCCCGCTAAGCAGGTATCTTCCTATCAGGTCATCTGAGCATAAATCTTCATGGCAGTGCACTGAAACCAATGGTCCCATGCCTTCTTTTGGTTTTGTTTTAGCTGCTTTTTTGCCGCCTTTTTTAGGCTTTACCTGTGTCAAGTCTACATTCAGCTTATGCGCCATGTGATGGATGAATCTTGATTTTCCGCATCCTGTAGGTCCTTTAAGAAGTACTGGTATGTGTCTCTTGAAAGCTATCTCAAAGAGCTTTATTTCATTGCCAACAGGCTCATAATATGGCTCTTCTGTAATCCTGTAAGAGTCTATTGTGTATTCTTTTGATTTAGCCATTTTTCAACCCCCCAAAAAGAATTACTCTGTGTCGCTTCTCTTTGGTTCTTCGTCGTATGTCTTCGGTGTAACGTCCATGTAAAGGAGTGGAAAAAACGGTGCTCTGCCGCGCTCAAGATTTGCGAACATTCTCTGCACGATAACCTCGTTATCTATGTTCTCTGCTTCTCTTTCCAGTGCTGCCTGAACATCTTCTCTTTCTGTTGCAGACAGATATCTCATTGTTTCCTTGACATCCAGCTGCAAGCCCTGCTCACTATACATGAATGCCCTGTTTCCAGGACCAATTTCAGGATCATATTCCCATCCAGGAATATGTGAAAGAACATTATCTGGTGTTTCTGTTGTGTCTATTAATGCCCAGCGATGTTTGTTCTGCTCTGGGCCAGTGATTTCTGCCATTTTAAAACCAGTATGATTTTCTTCACCTAAGTAAATATTTCGCCTAAGCTTGCTTTGCAGTATAGCTGTGTGAGCGTCTCCGCCATCTTCTTGATTAGGCCAGAATTTAGTTATTTCTTCACCGTCATTGATTCTATCTTCAATATTTTCATCATGATATCTTGCCATCGTGTCTTTCCTCCCAAATACTACTTATTTTTAAAGTATAAATAACTTTCTATATACTTATAGGTAACAGCGACCATTTATAAAGCTTATGGTTTTTTAACCACTTTTCAGTGTCAAAAACAAAAGGTTTAAATACTTCAAGCACTTTCTACTATCTACAATGAAACGAGTTGGTTATATTCATCGCGGATAAACTGAATTCTTATTTTATTAGTCCCAACTCTAAACTTTACAAAAGTTTAGAAGTCAAAGATGTGAGACGCAAGGTCTCACGAGCGAACACGATTATTCTGCAAATGGTTCGCAACATAGGAAATATGTGCGAATTTATGATGCGAAGTGGTTGTATTCATTGTTAGTTCTAAATTCATTCTTGGCGGCAGTAGTTTAATGGCAGAATATAAGACTGTGGATCTTATGGCGCGGGTTCGATTCCCGCCTGCCGCCCTAACTTTAGAAAAGTTAGGATCAAAAAGCGCTCTTTGTTCAGGCTCCAGAAGCAATCCATCAGATGTTTTCTTCGAAAACATAGACTCAACCCTTCTCTCGCCTTCACAATGTCGCGCAATGTCGAAACAAGCAGGGGGTATAAAAAAATGAAAGGATATCTGGCATATTGCCAAAACCGAAGAATGCAGGTAAAACCTGTTTATCTTGGGTTTGCTCCAAGAGCCCTTATTGCTATGGCAAACTCTGGAAGATTAGAAAAGAAAGTAGAAGAAGAGAAACCCTGGGTCATTGGACCAGATCCAAAAGACAAGGAAAAAAAAGAGGAATAAAAGGGCGAGATCTTATCTTGCCCTTCTTAGAAACATTTATAAACAAGAAAAGAACGAGGTAAAATAAATGAAATACCAAGCACCAAAAGGGATGGAAGACTATTATCCAGAGAGAGAAGCAGTAAAGAATAAAATCTTTCAGGTATTTAGAGAGGTAGCCATAAGATACGGCTATCAGGAAGTGAGCACTCCTGCAATGGAGTCTTTCAAGCTATTATCTGCTAAATCTGGTGAAGAGATAAAACAGCAGATTTTCATGATAGAGAAAAGAGGCGCTGAAAACCTTGGCTTGAGATTTGACCTGACTGTCCCTATAACACGATTATTCATCACAAAGCAAAAAGAGCTTGTAAAGCCGGTTAAGTGGTTCTCTATTGGAAAGATGTGGCGCTATGAAGCTCCGCAAAAAGGAAGATTAAGGGAATTCAGCCAGTTGAGTGTTGAATTGTTTGGCTCTGACAAGCCAGAGGCAGATGCAGAATTATTGAACATGATAATTGACATAATGAAGGCTCTTGGATTGAGTGACAAGGATTTTTTCATCAAGATGAACAACAGGAAACTGCTGGAAGGCATGCTGTTGACTGCAATTAAAAAAGAGCAGCTGGAGGCAGTTACAAGAGTGATTGACAAGGTAAAGAAGCTAACAGATGCAGAGTTTGAGCAGGAACTGCTTGATTTGGGGTTGGATAATTTCAAGATTCAGAGGATAAGGCATGCAATACAATTCAATGGCAAGCCAAGCAAGGTCTTGAAAGAGATTAAAGAGCATTTTGCAGATGTTCCTGAAGAGACCAAGAGAGGAATAACTGAGATGGAGAATATCTGCAGATTGGTTCCAGAAAAATATGTTGTACTGGACTTGTCAGTAGCCCGCGGACTGGCTTATTACACAGGAACCGTGTTTGAGGTGTTTGACAGGCAGGAAAAATTCCGCTCAATGGCAGGCGGAGGCAGGTATGACAACATGGTCGAGTTATTCGGGGGAGAGAACTGCCCTGCAACTGGCTTTGCTATCGGAGAAGCAGTAACAACTCTTGTCTTGAAAGACTGCAACAAGCTTCCAGAGCCGGAACTAGAGCCAGACTATTTCATTGCAGTCGTGAGCGAGGATGTGAAAAAAGATGCAATGAAGCTTGCAGAAAAATTAAGGAAAAAATACAAGGTTGACATTGACCTGATGGGCAGGAAGCTGAAAAAACAGTTTGATTATGCTAATTCTATCAATGCAAAGAAAGTGATTGTTGTCGGCCCTGATGAAGTCAAGGCAAAGACATTCACAGTGAAAAACATGAAGACTGGCAAAGAAGAGAAAAAGAAGTTCTGATGAATCTTTTTAAACTAAGATACTTTCTATGCTATTATGGTATACTTAATCAAGGATACATATGAAGAAGACCCTTTTGAAGACCGGGCTAATTTTAGTGCTGAGGAAGTTGATAGGGCAAAGCAGGTAATGGATAATGAACCTGATTTTCGTGCAGGTCGTGATGCAGATTACTGGGGGCCGAATAACGAATATATTGGATTTATACCCTGCAGCAACATGACTAATTCTAAAGTGCAGGTCAGTATTGCGCTGAAAGATAATAAAAAAGAACTCTTGCAGGCTTTAATTAAAATTCTAGAGCCTAAATTTTTTCTTGATGTAGAAGGAAAAGTCTGTCCTGTTTCTGAATTGTTTGAATAACCGATGCATTTATATATCAAAACTCTACAGATTGCACTATAATCAATTGGGGTGAGCTAACTTGAAAAAAATAAAATTCTGGCATGTTCTGATAGCACTTGTAGCTATTGTCTTGATTATTGCGATAGTAGGATATTTTCAAATAACTGGAAGCAGCACTGTTGTTGCTTTCCTGAATGTTGAGGAAGGAAATGTGCAAATCAACCAGGGAAAAGGATGGGTTGATGCAGTGGATGAGATGGAATTAGGATTAAAAGACAGGATCAAGACACTGGAAGACGGATACGCATCTGTTGTCTTGTTTGAAAGCACAATCATAAGCCTGGATCCTGGAACAGAGATATTGATAGAGAACCTGGAAAAAGCTCACCAGAAAATCAAGCAGGAAGCAGGCTCTACATGGAACAAATTTACCGGACTAGCTGGTGTTGAGGGCCTTAGCATTGAGACCCCCACAACCGTGGCTACTGTCAGAGGAACTTCTTTTGGAGTGGATATGAAATCAGTTGTAGTTGGAGAAGGCGAAGTTGAAGTTGATTTTGAGGGAGAGAAGTTCATGGTAAAAGCAGAAGAGAAAGTTGAGATAGAGGAAGTCATGGAAGCAGGAAAATTAAGAAGAAGAGCTGTGAAGAAAGCCTTGACACAAGGAGACCGCGAGAGAGTGCTCAAGAAGATGAAGAGAGCAATCACTGTAATGCAGAAGATAAGAAAGCTTGAGATAAAGAAAAAAGAGTTCATTGCAAGAAGATTGCAGAAAAAATACGATATCTCTGACAGGCAGGTGGATGAATACCTGGAAAAAGCTGACCGGGGAGAGTACGACCTTGAGGAGGTTGAAAGAAAATCTCCTGTAAAGATGGAATCTGCAAGAAAGATACGGCGCGTTACAGAGAAAATAATTGAGGAAAACCAGGCAATTGAAAGGCTGCTGAAAAAACGGGCCGCCAAAGTGCCTCTTGAAGAAAAATCAGAAAGGCGCCTGCTGCCTGAAAAACCTCCTGAGCCTGCAAGAGAAGACATTTCTCCTGCGCAAGCTCCTGAGAAAACAACTGTCGAAAGAAGATGAAAGTAAAACTGAAGAACTGCATATTGATTGCAGTTATTTGTTCTTTTATTTTATCTATGATGCTCTACTTGGGAGTTTTCTCAAACATCCAATTAAAACTGAGTGACAATCTTTACGGCGGAAAAACTGCCTTGGATGGAATTGTGATTGTTGCAATTGATGACAAGAGCCTGCAGGAGATTGGAAGATGGCCTTGGGACAGGTCTGTGTTTGCAAAGACAATTGAATATCTTGATTCAAGCAAGGCAATCGGTGTTGATGTTGCTTTTTTTGAGGCTTCTGAGTTAGAGCAGGACAAATCATTAGGGGAAGCGCTCTCTGACAAGGTCGTGATTCCAGTTGAGTACACTGCTTTTGCAAAGGAAAATGGAAAGATTGTGGGCAAGAGACTGCTGAAGCCTGTCAAAGAATTAGAAAAAGCAAGAGCAGGCTATGTCAATATTGTGACAGACAAAGACGGTGTCACAAGAGCAGTGAACATGGACATAAGTGATGAGTATGAGAATTTTGCTTATGTCCTGTATAAATTATACTGGAAAAAAGAATTAAAAGATATTCCAAGCAGGTTCCTGGTCAATTTTGTAGGGCCTCCTGAAAGCTTCAAGTATTATTCATTGACAGATGTGTATAATGAAAGAGTTAATGCAGATGAGTTCAAGGACAAGCTTGTCTTGATTGGAGCGACCAGTCCTGACATGCATGATGATTATTTTGTTCCTACGTCCAAAGGAAAGGCGATGCCTGGTGTTGAGATTCATGCAAACACTGTGCAGACAATGATTAACAAGGATTTTCTTCAAGAGCAGTCAAAATTAACTGTTGTCTTATTGATGCTTGCAGTTTCTTTATTCTTGGCTTTCGCTGTCTATAGATTCAGGATAGGCGGCGAGATTATCCTTGCTCCTGCATTGATTGTTGCTTATTTGTTTTTGGCGATTTATGTGTTTAATTATGGAATATTGATGAACCTGGTCTATGTTCCTTTGGCAATTGCAGTCACTTTTACTTTTGAGATAATTTATTTTTATCACAGCGAGAAAAAGGANCGAAAGAAAGTTCGCGGAGCTTTTTCAAAATATGTTGCTCCTGCTGTTGTTGATGACTTGATGAAAGATCCTGAGAAATTGAAATTAGGGGGCGTCAGGAAGGAAATCACTGTATTTTTCTCAGACATCCGCGGGTTTACCACGATTTCAGAAAAACTGAGCCCTGAAAAACTGGTGCATATCCTGAATGAATACCTCACTGCAATGACTGACATCATCATGAGGCACGCAGGTGTTGTTGACAAATATATCGGCGATGCTATAATGGCGTTCTGGGGCGCTCCGATGAAGCAGCCAAATCACGCTGAGATGGCCTGCTCAACTTCTCTTGACATGATTAAAAAATTGATGGAATTGCAGAAGAAGTGGGCTAAAGAGAAATTTCCAGAGCTTAACATTGGAATCGGCTTGAACACAGGCCCTGCTGTAATCGGCAACATGGGCTCTTATGAAAGGTTTGATTTCACTGCAATGGGAGACACAATCAACATTGGTTCAAGATTAGAAGGCTTGACAAAAGCTTATGGAGTCAATATCATTGCAAGCGAAAGCACAAAGAAAGCTGTTAAAGGAAAATTTATTTTCAGAAAATTAGATTTGGTTCGCGTTAAAGGAAAGAAAAAGCCAGTTACCATATATGAGCTTGTCTGCAGGAAAAAAGAATTGGATAAAGAGATTGAAGACAAGATTAAAACATATGAATCTGCATTGAAATTATACTTGAGCAGGAAGTGGGACAAAGCAGTCAAAGAATTCAAGAAAGTGAATGATTTTGCTTCAAAAGAATTCATGAAAAGATGCAAACTGTTCAAGAAAACTCCCCCTCCAAAAGATTGGGACGGGGTGTGGGTGATGAGGAATAAATAGCAAAGTTTTTAAGATATGATATTTTACTGTGCCTTATGAAGAACATATTAAAGTCTATACTTTTACTGTTGCTCTTATCTATTCTTCTTACTTCCTGCGGGAATGAGGTTGCTTCAGAAAAACCTGTTGACGAGTCTGCAGAAAAAACAATGCCTGAATTGATGGAGGAACTAGAAGAACAAATAGATTCAGCAGAAAAAACAATGCCTGAGCTGCTTGTTGAGCTGGGAGAAAAAATGGAGGAAATCGAGCCAGAGGTGCCGCAAGAAGAGCCTCTTAAGCTGGATCCTGAGAAATACGGTGATTTGATTGACAAATATTGCAAGGAATATTTTATACTTAAAGGAAAATACGTTGGCCGGGCTGCTGAAAACGTTTGTTATACTGATATTGCCAAAGCAACCGAAGATATCTCTTTGTGTGAGCTGATAATAGACGATGAATTTTTTCCCAGAGAAGAAAATGTGGCTAATTGCTATATCGCCATTGCAGAACTGAAAAAAGATATAAGCATCTGTGAGAACATACCGGACCTGCTAAATCATGAATACTGCAGGGCAGCTGTTTGGGTGGAGTTAAAAAAGCCTCCAGAAATATGCGATACCTTAAAAACAGAAGAATCAAAGAAAAGATGTCATGGGGATTTAGATGAATAAATCTATTGTTTCAACTTCTTCCTGAACTCTTCTATCTCTTCTTCTTTTACTTCAGGAAAAATCTTTGCCTTGAAGCCGCAGGCCTGGCAGATAAAATCTAACGGAGCCCCTAATCTTACTTTGGCAGGGTTGTCTAGCTCTTCTTTTATGTCAATGCTTCCGCATTTTGGGCATATTTTGATGTATCTTTCCATTTTATCGCTGCTTTGCAGGATTACTGTCCCATGCATCAAGCTGTGCTTTCTCTATAACATCTCTTACCTGCTGCAGGTCTTTTTCATCTGCTCCTGGAAGGTATTTAATTCCCACCAGAGCATATCTTAACCTGCCGCCCACTTCATTTGTCTGGGAAATAGATATTTTGCATCCTGGAATGCAGGGAATCTCTCCTTCCCACCGGCCTTTTATCAAGTCAAGGTTCTGCACTGCAAATATATCGTAATCCTGCTCTCCATTTTTAGGATCTTCTGCTAGTTCGCGATAAATCTCAGTAAAATAAGCATAATCTCTTAAAGCATCCATTATCTGTTTTGCAGGATTTTGTACAGTTCTGCTTCTTGACACTCGCTCTGTGTCATACATCTCATTTATTAGTTTGACTAATGCCATATTGTCCCCACCAGCGGCAATAAATCATCTTGAATTTAAAAAGTTTGCCATCCAGCATAATCTAAACTATTGATTCAAAGAATAAAGAAAAAAATGCGTTTTATCGCATAGAATCAGAATCTTCTTTGTGGCTTCTTTTTCTGAAAACAGTCCCTACAGTAAACCGGCCTGTCGCCGCTTGGTTTAAACGGCACCGTACATTTCTTGCCGCATTCAGCACAGGTTGCTTCATGTTCTTCGCGCGGACCGCGATCTCCGCCACGACCACCTCTGCGAAAGCCTCCGCCGCCTCCGCCAAAGCCGCCTTCATTTCTGTCGCGTCGTTCCCCAAATCTGCCCCCGCGTCTTCCGCGTGAGCCTCTATTATCTCTCATGTTTTGCCTCCGAATAATTTGTTATTTGGGATAAAAGCGTGTTGGGGTTTATAAACGTTGGGGTTTTAAACAAGTTCATTTTGTGCACCAACCTTTATAAATCTCTAAACTTTATTAAAAATGACAATGGCGCAAGGGATGGAAAAAGTTATTCTCAATGCAGGATTAGATAAGATTGCACAAGGCGTGGATGTGGAGGAGAATGTCGAAGCTTGTGTAGAGGTCTTGATGAAGTTTGCAAAACGGTCTGATAATGCAAGAATGTTTCAGCGAAACAGGCAGGGCAGTGAGATATTGCAGGAGACTATTGAACAGTTGGACTTGCCCAAAGTAGGGCTGTATTCTTCTACACGGGCCAGGAAAGGAAAATATTGGGTGATTTCCTTCTACAAATCTGATTATTCTATTGAGTTTTATTTCAAAAGAGGGGAAGTTGATCAAGGCAAAAATTTGTTGGACATGGCAGAAAGAAACGAAGTGACTGAAGATGAAAAGGCTGCAGGCTTATTAAGCGCAGTAATGTCAGACAAGCACCATCATGAAGTTTTGCTGGGCAAGGAAGCAAGAGCATTGGATTTCTATGAAATAGCCAGGGTTGATGTCTTGACGCAAGCACCTAGAAAATTGTTTGGCAACGCCCTGCCCCTGAAAAAGACTGTAACTAAAACTGTTTATGGGGAATAAATCTTTATTCTCTGGCTGGTTCACTCTTGAAGAAGCCCTGAAACTGCCTTTATTAGGGCCGATAAGAAAGACTCTGGAAGCTTTTCAGCGGAAAAAGCGTTAGATATTTATATAAGAAATGCCATTTTCCTCTTAAAACCTAAAAAGGAGGTAATATTATGACACCAATACAAATAATGGCACTTATTGTAGCCTTGCTCGGAGCAATCAAGCTGATTGTGGTTTTGATGAGCCCAAAAGCCTGGATTGATAAGGTTGTGAAGCCAATCTATGCAAATCCAATGGTTACAACCATAATAGCCCTGATAATAGGCGGAATTTCTTTGTGGTACCTGCTTAAGGAACTGACAATTGTCTATATCTTTGCAGTGATGCTGTTTGTCATGTCCTTGATGCTACTGGGATTCTCAGCATACTCTAAGGAAGCTATAGCAATGGCGCAAAAGGTACTGAAAGACAAAGACGCCATCAAAAAAGCATGGCTTCCGATAATAATCTGGATTTTATTGTTAATCTGGGTGTTTTACGCATTATTTGCGTAAATTTTTTTTACTTTTTACTTATCATTTAAACAGTTCAATAGTTTTTTAAACAATCACAGTTTTCTTTGTATTTATGGGGGAAGACACTTATGTTGCAGTTGGATTAATCGCACATACTGACAGGGATCCTACTCCTGTGGGCTTCAAGACATGGGAGTCATATGTGGATATGTTGATGAACGGCAATCAAGTCCAAGATGGAGAATACTTTGGTTTAGCTCCGAAGTATGCAACAGTAGCAATCCATGTCCCGTTGAAAGACCCGGTAGATGAAAGCGGTCTTGAAAAAGTAAGCAAACAGCTGCAAGAAGCTCTTAGAACAGGGCAGGATATTAGGATTGAATTGTAATTCTTCAGTTTGCTTTACTCTGATTATGTAGATAATTAACACTGAAAATCCTCCGGAAAATTCTCAGCAAGGCATATAAAGAGTAAAGTTAGCAAAGTTATTATGATTAAACCAAAACATTTATATAACATTTTATTATATTTTATTATAAAATGTTATGCGAGGTGTTTGATTATGGTACAGGCAATAATTACACTAGGAGAGCATGAAGACAGGGTGCTCACAATCATCAAGGGCAAATTTGGTCTTAAGAACAAATCTGATGCTGTTAATTTTGTAATTGATAGGTTTGAAGAGGAACTGCTTGAGCCTCATCTAAGGCCGGAATACAAGAAAGAACTAACTAAAATCATCAAAGGAAAACATCTTTCTAAAAAAGAATTTGAAAAAGAGGTAGGTTAAAATTGTATGAATCTCGGTATAGTATGAAATTAGCTAAAAAATTAAAAAAACTGAAGAAAAAGAATTTAAAAGATTTTTTGTTTGTTAGGCAAAAAATGAATGAAATCTTAGAAAATCCGCATCATAAACATAAAGAATTACGCTATTCAATGAAAAATGTCAGCAGAATTCATCTAGGGCACTTTGTTTTAATCTTTATAATAGACCACATCAAGAAAACCGTTTCTTTTGAAGACTATGACCATCATGATAAAATATATAAGAAATAAAAAATTTAAAGTGTTTCTATTCCAAGCTCCTCATTGAAGTGTTTTGCTTGAGGGCTTGATTGGGTTGGATCTGCTTTGCCCAGGATCCATGGTGACTTTACTCCTGTTACGATTGTCATCACCATAAGTTTTCCTTTCATGTCTTCTGAGACTCTTGCTCCCCAGATGACATTGGCGTCATCATCCATGCTTTCTGTGACTAGCTCTCCTGCTCTGCTGATTTCATCTAAGGTAAGATCCGGTCCCCCACAGACATGTATCAGAGCCCCGGTTGCGCCAGCGTAACTTATGTCCAGAAGCGGATTGCTTAATGCTCCCTTGACAGCTTCCTCTACCCGGTTGTTTGTGTCAGAGCTTCCTACGCCGATAGCTGCCACTCCGCCGTTTGTCATTATTGCCTTTACGTCTGCATAGTCTAGGTTGACAAGGCTTGGAACTGCTATTGTCTCAACTATTCCTTTTATCATTGTGGAAATCAACTCATTTGCCACTGCAAATGCCTGCTGTACAGGTAAATTTCCTGCAATACAAACCAGTCTGTTGTTATCAATCACAATAACAGTATCGCAGACTTCTCTTAATTGCTGAAGGCCAAATTCCGCTTTGTCTATTCTTGCTCTTTCAATATTAAATGGCATGGTCACTGTGCCGATTACAATGGAACCCATCTCTTTTGCTACTGAAGCTACCACAGGGGCTGCTCCTGTTCCAGTTCCGCCGCCTTGTCCTGCACAGACAAAAACCATATCTGTGCCTCTTAATGCTTCTTTTATCTGAAGCATGCTCTCTTGAGCAGCTTCTGCACCTCTTTGTGGATAGCCGCCGCATCCAAGTCCGCGTGTCAAGTCACGCCCAATCAAGAACTTGCGGTCAGCTGAAGAAATATCAACATGCTGTTTGTCTGTATTCACAGCGATTATCTCTGCACCGCGGATGCCTTTCTTGTATAGCCAAGAAACCATGTTGTTTCCTGCACCGCCGATGCCGATGACCTTTATGTTTGCCTGCCCGAAGTCAGCTTCTTGCGGAGCAGCTTTTTGTTCCATTGCGCTTTTTACGATGAATTCCATTTTCACTCAAAACCTCCTCGATCTTTGGTTGTCTTTGGTATGAATAAGATAAGGCTCTCCAAATGTTTGTGGGTTTGGGGGGGGTGGTCTTTTAGAGAAACAGTGGAGAGCCTTTGTGACAGTATGATACCGTTCCTCTATGCTAATATCCAAATGTCAATAATTTGTATACTGATATAACCAATTCTCAACTCATATATAAATGTTTCTATATTTTTATATACTGTAGCGGTTATGTCGGGATTTTATAGTACAGTATAGAAAACACAACATTTATATAGGATTTAGTACTCCCGTCTATTCGGGTGTGGTATTAGAGAAAGGTGCGAGAGAATGGTAATTTTATTTGATCGATTTAATCTGTCGTCAGACGTCTTTGAAATAATTTTTTCTACAGAGCAGCAGAGAATCGTGGCAAAAGAATTGATTAAATTCATGGCAGACCACAACTGCGAGATTACAAAGACACAGATGAGCTTCTTTGCAACGCAACTGCACGACGGCAAATACGAGTGTGTTCTCGACGAGGGCCCGCACAAGGGCAAGAAAGCAAAACTAAGCTACAACAAAAGGCAGTTCTACGATAGAATATTAACTCCAATGAAATCAATGGGATTGATTGATTACGATCTTTACAAGAAAACATACAAGATTTCCAACAAGTTCTCTAATGACCTTATGAAGATAGGCCTTATGTGGAAGGCAGAATTAAGGAAGTACGGGGTTAATTCTTAGCCAGAATCTCAACTTTATCGTCTACAAGCAATGTATGTTCTGCCTTTACTCCTTGACTAATAACAGCAAGAATAGGATAATCTTCATTATTTCTTCCTTGTTTTTCTCATAAAAAGAGATATCAACTGCTTCGCCGTAATAATTTAGCCGGTTTCTTAAATAACTCATTTCTGAAATCAGATTAGTTTCAAACTCGCGGTCTGAATGCTTTCGGTAAAAATAAGAGATGAGGCATTGGTGATTCTTTGATTTCAGGCCATTTTTTAGCAATATTGCAACAAGCAGTTCCTTGATAATCTCATAATAACCCTCGATGATAAAAGAAACATTGTCTTTACTGACTTGCTGGTTTTCAACAAATTTTTTTCTTTTACTGACTGTATCAAGTATGGAATTGATCTTTTCCTTGTCAGGAGTCACAGTTCTGATAAATTGCCGCCTGCATTCGCCCCAATCCATCAAATTCATCTTATTTTAAAAAACCCCTCAATCTTGATTCCGTTGACCACATTATTAAATAAGTTATCTGGCAAATTATTGATACTCTGTTCAGTAAAAAGCTGGATTTTGTGGCCTGATACCTTCTCAAATTTGGCCAAATCCAAATCCTGCTTCTTTAAAGTTTCAACAAACAGGTCAATATCACTTTCTTTGGCTGATTCGCCTTTCCTGAAACTGCCAAAAAGAATAATGCAAGACGGTCTTAATTTATCTGTTAAGTACTCTATCAAGCCGCTTTCAAATAACTCCTCGATATAAAAAAAAGTCTTTTCTGTCTTAAACAAAGCAGTACTGGCTGCCTGGTTTTCTTTAGTTACTCTCCTGCTTTTCTTAAGCTCTCTTAAGTACTTGTGAACAGTTGATTTTGGAATTCTCGTCTTTTTGGCCAGTTCCCTGACTGTAAACCGCTTCTCAGGATACTCGTAAAAAACCCGTAGAATTTTGTCCAGATTATTGTACTTTAGTCCCATTTTGTGCCCTTAAGTCCCGATAAATGGACGGGCTATTTAAATGTTGCGCTTTTTCTTCAAAGTTTGGTCAGAATCTCAATCTTATCCTCTATTAGCAATGTATGTTCTGCCTGTGATACAATTCCTTTGTTTTTCTCTAGCCAAACAAAAGGTTAACCACTATCCAGTGAGTATAGACCAAAAGATTTAAATATCCGGCTAATTTAGAAATACTCTATGATATTTATAAAAGATTTGACAGGGATTTATGAAAATAAGAGAAAAGAAGTGATTGCCTGCTTAGACGAATTATTGACATACAGAGATGCAAAAGGTCTGTTAATTCCGGTAATTTCTGGATATAACTGGTACTTAAAATTAGCAGAATCTGACAGGGTAATTACTTTCTCTAATATTCATGAAACAGAAGCGTATAAAGAAGATATGTTAAGAGATCTGGAAGAACTCGGATACAATAGCCAGGCTGTCTTAAAGCAAATAAGAGAAAAAGCTGGTGCATTTATACATGATCTTGAATTTCGAATTAGAGATGATGAAGGCAATCTGCTTCCGGGATTAAGAATAAAAGATACCCGCACGGGAGACTATATATGCCTAGAGAAATATTCAGAACCGCTAATAAACTATCCAGAATTCCAAGATGCTGATGGCTGTTTGACCGACGAGGACCAGGGTTGGGAATTGGATATGCCCTTTAAAGGCGAAAAAGAGTTGATGGATCTGGTTGATTTATTTTTGAGAAAATCTGGAAAGCATATTTACGATGCACAAGGCAACATAATCAGAGAAACAGATGAAGACCAAGAATTCCGCGCCCCCTGGTCTGACGCATACAAGGTTCCTGTTCTACTTTTAGGCGAAATTGCTTTACGCTACGTGGATAGATTACCCCAATTTATTCCTGCCACTAAATTTTCTTTAAAAGAAAATGGCAATGAAATAAGCTTCATAATCCATAAAAATCTAGAATACTTAAAGAGTTTGAACCATTACAAACGCTTACTGCGGGCGGGATTTATGGAGGAAGAATGTCTAGGAAATAAGCCATTTATTAAATACGTAGATGCGATATAAACAAATAAGTCGATACTTTTAAATAGTTAAATAACTATGTAATAACCATGGCCACAGAAACAATCGTAAAAGATCCTAAGCGAATGACCCTTTCTGAAGTAGAGCAAACGCTATCAGACATCATTGCTTATGAGCAAGAAACAGGAGAGTCTTGGGGAGTCCTTAAAATGCAAAATAGGCAATTAGGGGCGATTCATTACATAACTTCAAGAGAAGAAGCAGAAAGAGAGATTAGTGCGCCAGTATCTAACAGTCCAAGAACATGCGAATGGGGCATAAAATTTTATTCTCGTTCTTATTTTGAGCAAAGAAAAAGCCGTCCGGACAGCCAGTATAGGTAGCGCATTAAATCTTAGTCAGAATCTCAATCTTATCCTCTATTAGCAGTGTATGCTCTGCCTGTGATACAATTCCTTTGTTCTTCTCTGGCAGAGGAGGAAACTGCTTTATTATCTTGTTCTTGAGCAGTTCTCTTAAAGCAAAATTAGTCTTTCCCAACCCGAATTTTCTTGAAAGCCATCTTGTGGTGAAAGGCAAAGTTTTGTAGTTCTCTGCGACAAATTTCAGGATTTCTCGTGCAAAAGGACTGCGGACAGGCTTTGGATTTACAAGAGCAAATATGTTTGCTCTTTCTTTCTCATATATCATTCCTGCTCCGTTTGTTGCAAAAGGCTCTATTGCAATTATCATGCCTTTCTTCAGTTCTGTCTTGTCGCCTGTGTCAAAATTAGGTATTGTTGGTTTTGTGTGGATGTCATAATAATCCAGCCCGTGGCCTGACAGGTTTTTTACAGGCGAGAATCCATGGCTTGATATTGTCTCTTGGATTGTCTTGCCTATCTCTCCTAAAGGAGTTCCTATCTGTACTATTTTTATTGCGTTGTTAAGTGCCTCTCTTGATGCTTTGACAAGTTCGCTCCATTTTCCGCTTAAGTCAACTGTCAGTGCATTGTCTCCTATAGCTCCTTCTATATGCACGCCTACATCCAAAGAAGCAACTTGGTTCTCAAAGATAGTTTTATCGTCTGGATCTGCGCAATAATGTGCAGCGATATTGTCGCAGCTTATCTGCGCAGGAAAAGCCATCTGCCCTCCTAAATCAATGATTTTTTTCTCTATCAAATCAGACACTTCAAGCAGAGAAGCATTTTTCTTGATTAATCCGCCGCCATATTCCAGGGCTTGCGCGGATATTTTTCCTGCTTTTCTCCAGTTCTCTAAATCCTCTGGAGTGATGCCGTCTAAGACGCTTTTCTCTTCCATGAAAACCAAGAAGAAGCAAGACATTTATAATTGTTTGGGTATAAGGCTTTCTTTAAGCTGGCCAAGCTGTTCTTTGACTGATGCAAACTCTTTATTGCGCCTGTCTATTTCATTCTCAAAAGCATACATCTTGTCAAGTGTTCCTTTCGTGTCAATCATCTTCTTGTCTGCTGCTTTGCCTGCTGCCAGCTCCAGCCGGTCTATGCTTTCTTTTATCTTGTCAATCAATTCAAGTATCTCTTTTACTGACTCCAGCGCAGGGTCAAGCTTGTCAATTTCCT
>JGI10211J14876_10000467_pt1 | contig 17495 bp, 25 predicted proteins | sample Etolagsediment_FD_14876 | JGI IMG/M metagenome (IMG submission 14876)
AAATTCAACTAAAATAAAGTCAGGTCGCGCCGACATTGTGGCCGATTCCGAACAGGAACTCGTATTTAATTTACAGTGTCTAAATCGCAGAACTGCGCGAAAAAAGTTTCGTAAAGATATTTTAGATAGTTGGGACAATAAGTGTGCTTACTGCGGTTCTGATCGGGCTTTTACTCTGGATCATATCGTTCCAAAAGCAAAAGGCGGCGGAACTCGTAGAGGCAACCTTCTAGCTTGTTGTCCGAGCTGTAACTTAATGAAATCGGACACGGATTGGTTGGAATATTTTAGGCAACAAACCTTCTGGACTGAGGAAAGAGAAAGAGCTATCTGGGCGTGGCTGAGCTACAACCACGAATCCAGCATCGCAGCGAGAGAGTATGAGGAGGCTTGTAGGGAGCCGTTAAAGCTCCCCCCAAACAAAGAAAAATTATCGCTTAGCGACCTTAGTGACGATGCCAGCTAATTTTTCGATGACCTTATAAACTTTGCCGTAAATTTCGTCATCCTTAGGGGTTGATTGTAGTAACATAAGGAGCCTACGGTGATCCACTATGGTTAGGCTCCGTGCCTCCGATCGAATAGGAGAAATTTTAAACAATAGAAAAATTATTGATGTTATTAAAGTAAATAGTAAAAACAAATACGTTTGGGAGTGTTGCGAATGTGGCTCTGTAGCCCAGGGTGAGTACTTAAATCTAAAAAAAGAAGTAAAAAATCACTGCGGATGCTTAGGTAGCTCGTACGGGGGCGTTAATAATCCTTCTTATAAACACGGAAAGAGAAAATCAAGCGAATATACTTCTTGGGTTCAAATGAAAAGAAGATTAACAGCTAAAAGTCATAAATCTTATGATTATTATGTGAATGTTCTAAAGCTTGATGCAGACCCTCGTTGGCTCGACAGTTTTGAGGCTTTTTACGCCGATATGGGTGATAAACCAAACCCTAAATTTACACTTGAGCGAATAGATGCGTATAGAGGTTATTGGCCTGATAATTGCCGATGGGCCTCTAAAGAGGAGCAAGCTCAAAATAAAACTACAACTTTCTGGTGCGTTTACAAAAATGAAAAAATTTCACTAGGTTCGTTATGTAAGCGGTTAGGGCTTAAATACATTACTGTGTACATGAGAATAAAGAGGGGCCATAGCGACCCCTTCTTTGGTATTACTGATGTAAAAATCGTCGGTGTTATTTCTTAGCAGTTTTGGTTACGAGTCCCGCGAAAACTTCGATAACTTTATAAAATCTATTGTAAAATTCGTCGTCTTTCTTGGACTCGGTCGCGTTAACGATCGCCAGTGCAAGTAAGTGTAGAGCGCCTGCGATTCCCACGATCTCAGCCCAATTTTGAATCAGGAAGTCCATCGTTTTTAAAACGGGTACAATATAAATATAAGCCCATATCAGTGAAAAATGCCAGCAATTTTGGAAGACGCTGTTAAATCGATCATGCGGGAAAACCCGAAGATGGATAAGTCTTCGGCGTATGCGATTGCGACTAAAACGCTTCAAAATTCAGGTGATCTTAAAGACGGCACTGTGGAAGCCACCAAAAAAGGAGATCGTCGCGGTGAAATGAGTAAGAAAACTAGGGCAAAAACCCGTTCTCGCAAATATCGAACCGAGCGTAAAATGGGGAAGAGGGAAGAGCGAAACACCTCGGGTCGAAACTGATGGCTGAAACCGCTAAAAAGAAACACCCTGAAAAATGGGCTAGAGCCAAAGCAAAAGCGCGTAAGAAAATGGGTGGCCATTCTGCGCGAGCGATGCAGCTAGCTACGAAATACTATAAAGATATGGGTGGAAAGTACGAGGGTAAAAAGAGCAGTAAAAATAAACTAAGCAAGTGGAGTCGGGAGGATTGGCAAACACGTGAAGAGTACGAAAAGAAAAAATGAAACAAACTAAATTTCGCAAAAAACTTACAAAGCTTTTTGTAAGAGCTGAAGAGGCGCTAGATCGTAGCGTTGCACAAAAATTAATTTCAAAGGCTGAACAATTGTACAAAAAAACCATTAACAAAGATGTCTGACTTAGCTCGCGAAAAAGGACGCACTGAGCGTTATCTACCTAAAGCAGCGTGGGTTTCTTTATCCAAAGAAGAACGCCGTGCTACCGACGAAAAAAAGAAACGTGCCACCCGTGGCAAACCCCCGAATACTCACGTTGAGAACACCGAAGCTGCAAAACGTGCTGGCAAAAAAGCAAGGGCTTACAAAAAATCTAAGGAGAAGTCATGAGCGAACAAAAGTGCTGGCCCGGTTACGAAAAGAAGGGTATGAAACGCGGTAAAAGCGGCAAAATGGTCAACAACTGTGTGAGGGCTAAGAAGAAGGCTCGTTCTTATCGGAAGTCCAAGGGGCGCTGAGGCGCATAGGTCCACCTAAAAGTTTTTGCGCGTCTGATCCGTCCGGTTCTTCCTCGATGAAAAGCGGCTCGAAATGCTCTGCTTCCTCGCGATCCCAAGCAGCGTGGAGTTCGGCGATATCCTCATCTAGTTGCTCTATCGTAACCTGAGTTCTAAACTCTGCCCAGTCGTCTAGGCAGTTTCTACATATTCTTTGGATCCATGGTTTGTTCTTAAAACCTGGTTTAAATCTATCTATAAAGAGAATTAATTCGTAAATGAGAGCGTTAAATCTGTTGTAGTTCATCTGTTGATAATTATTTTTGTCACTCTAGATCTGCGGTTTCGGTGTGTCTAGCTCAATTCAACCGTAAAAATTATGAAAATTAAAATTGGTCTAAAATAGATGAAGTAAGAGTCTGTTACCAATGGCTGAGGCTACTTTTAACCGCGAACTTGGAGCAGCACCTGCTGGTATTACTCGATTTGGTCAGTTTCGTAATGATGACGGTTTGAATGTAACCGTTAATAGTTTTCGGTCTTTTGCGGCTGATGGTCGTTATGGGCTGGCTGACGTTTACGAAATAACTTACGGTTCTACCGGTACTGCTACAGTGTTATTAAACGCTGAAGCTTTTGGTGTTTCTGGTATAGCTGTTTATAAAGCTGACGGGACTCTGGCTGGCGAGGCGACTGCACCTAAAACGACTCGTCGTACCGGGATTGGCGTGGGTTACGCGGTTACTTCCGGTGATACTGCGACTGTTTATGTGCTTCGTAAAGGGCGCAGTGAGAGCGAGTATCGCCTTACAGCTTTTGTCCTTTGATTAACCGTATAGCGAGAGCAGTAGATTCTTTCCCAGAAAAATTCGGGGAAGCTTGGCTTAGCTGTATGGTGTTGATGTCGCAGGGCGATGTGTCAGGTTGGACTTGGGAACACGTAAAAGTAGCTTATAACACAGGCATTGGTACAGCAGTTACTTATGCTATATGTTGTCTTCTTTTTAGAAGAATTACTCCCTTTAATTCAATAGTTCTTACAGGTGTTTTCACATTCCTCGCTGATTTGGTTAGCCATCCTACGCACTATGGTCATTTCCACTCGGAAGCGCTTTACACAGGTATTACGGCGTCCTTATTTGCGTTGATATTTTATATTTTTACTGTCAGACTGAAGATTAAATAATTTACTCTTGTGAGCATTTCACCTAAAGGTTTATCTCTAATTAAAAAGTTTGAGGGTATGCGTCTAATTGCATACCTATGTCCTGCTGGTGTACCCACAATTGGCTACGGCCATACGGAAGGTGTGAAACTTGGGGACAAGATAACGGAGGAGCAAGCTGAATCTTTTTTGAGATACGATCTCGTTAGTTTTGAGCAATGTGTCTCCACTTGGACAAGTGTAAAAATTAATCAGAACGAATTTGACGCCCTCGTTTCTTTCGCTTTTAACGTAGGTTGCACTGCATACAAAAACTCCACGCTTTTAAAGTTATTAAATCAGAATACTGACCGAAAGGTCGTGGCCGCTGAATTCAGCCGATGGGTCAAAGATGGTGAAGGCAACACACTTCAAGGTCTTGTAAATAGACGTGAAGCTGAAAAAAAGTTATTTTTAGAGAATATAAAACATCCCAAATTGGGCATGTCGATTCTTGCCAAAAAGGATACTTGGCTTAAGAAACGAATGGCAGATTCCACGAGTCTTAAGCCAGAGGAAAAACTATTTGTCCCCAAAGGCTCCGCGTGGGAGTGGTCAGAAATTACGATGTTTGCAGGGTGTAAGCACAAGCAAGTTATACTTCAGGCAGACAACAGCAAATGGTACATCTGGGATGATCACTGGAAGATTATCAACGACACTGTAGAAGGATCCATCGGTGCTCCTAAGTCGAATGAAGTAAATCTAAAAGTTCCTTATTTTTCTCAACGCGACAATTACAGGGACGCTGATCGTACGTGTTACTCAAGCAGCTGCGCAATGCTGCTAAGCTATCTCCGCTCGGAAGCTGTAAGCGGAGACGATGAATATATTCGAACCGTTTTCGACATCGGCGACACAACCGAAGCGTGGGTTCAGATTAAAGCACTGGAGACTTATGGAGTCGAAGCTGAGTTTCGCCAGGATGGCGATTGGGAGATGGTCGAAGAGTTATTGCGTTCCAATGTTCCTGTTCCCCTGGGTATTCTCCATCGCGGCAGTCTTGATAACCCAGTCGGCGGCCACTGGATCGTCTGTAAAGGAATCACAGCGGACGGGAAAGGATTGTTCATCAATGACCCCTACGGCGAACTGGATCTTATTGAAGGAGGATATCCGATTACTAACGGCTCCAATCTCGTCTATTCAAAGAAGAATCTTAGTAAGCGGTGGATGCCAGAAGGAAACGGATCTGGCTGGTTTATCAAAGCTTTAAAGTGGTAGATTTTTACGAGTCACAAAAAGCAGATGAATACTGACTACCTCAAGGACTGGGATGTAAAAGAGCAGTTTGCTCGCGCAGTAAGGATGGAGCGTTTATATAAAGAATCTGGCCGCACGAATGGTCTCTATACCGGTCTCCACCAAACCGATCTAGAAAAAAAAGTAGAGGGATGAGAACTGGCTCTCGCGCCTAACGCTCTCCACTGTGCTCCCTCGGGCAACGACTGACCATGAGCAATTGGCTCAGCCATATTAAAATAAAGTCACGAGGGGTTAGTTATGAGCAGGCAAAGAGATTACCGTAAAGAGTATGTAACTCACGGTGGTACAGAGAGGCAGAAGAAAAGGAGGGCTGCTCGAAATAAAGCACGCCGCCACATGGAGAAAAAAGGTCTAGTTAAGAAAGGAGACGGCAAAGAAGTTGATCATAAAGATATGAATCCTGAAAATAATTCACCCACAAATCTCCGCGTGGTGAGTAGATCAGTAAACCGAGAACGTCAACCCAAAAGGAGTTAAACTAATACTATGGATAGTCAACAGTTTCTACAAAGACCCGGCGGCCTCGGTCCGACCGTTCAGAAGCTCCAACCCCTTGGCGGCGTTGCTTCCACTCCGGGTGCTTACCAAGTCTTACCCGAAAACATCGAGTTTCGTCGTGCGACCCAGCTCGATGACATCAACCGAGTGATGACCCAATTCCAGAAGGATCGAGGAGATTACTCTCGATCCGCTGTGGGACCCACTAACTACCAGATCGGTAATATTATGCCGAGTCAGGAGATGACCGGTGTCGCAGGCTATAACCAAGGATCAAGGACTGTGTTCCCTCTTAAGCCTGCTGATATGAATTACGCAGACTATATGGTTGCTGAGCAGAACACGATGAAGCCTTATCTTCGTCAGCAGCTTCAGCTACAGACTGTTTACCCGCAGCAAAACTTCTATTCGAAACAAGATATTTCCACAAGCGCATTCACTCAAGATTACAGGATGGGTGATTCTTTGCAGTTCAACGGCGCTATGAAAATGGAGAAGCCTGGTGAATAGTTCTGAGCAGATGACAAGGATGGCTGGAATGCGATTAGGTGCTGGTCCTGCTGATGTTATGCGAATGGTCTCAAATCCTTCTGAGATCACGAAGCGTCTGAAGTATCAACAAAGTTTCCCAAAAACTTGATAAACTAAGGCGCAACGCAAATCAACCGTCGATAGTGCCAGCAAGAAAATTTTATCCAGCTCCTTCCTGCCCTGAGTGCAGCGTAGAGGGAGCAGGCAGCTCTCATGTTAGGGATACAGTCTATTCAGAGGATGGTTGTATCCTCCGCTTCCGAGCTTGCGCGTGGTGTGAATGTAAGTGGTGGACGAAACAAACACCCGAAACCACAATCGATCCTTCAGAACATCGTGTTGTCCCTCCTTGTGACTATAAAGACTTACCTCGAAACCAAAAGCGAATCTATCGCATCGAAAGTATATCTAACTCTGCTAAGATGAAGACTTCTGACCAGCGGGCCTAGTTCAAGCCCGTTGAAGTGTATGCGTTAGCAGCTTCTCGGCGAATGCATTCGAGGAGTTGCTTTCGTTTATCTTCCACAAGATGCATCGAACTCACGAAACAGTGAGCTTCAATTCCATGATTTATTACCGAAACTTTATATTTTTCATTAGATATAAATTCGACTTCTAATTCTCCCATTCACAAATTATAAACCAGGCGCTTGCCAGGGATCACCACTGTTAACTTCTTGTTGCTGTTGCTGTTGTTGCATGTTGGCTGCTGCCTGTTGGGCGCGGAGCATTCCTATCGCTTTTTTGTGTTGTTCTAGCTCTTGCTGAATCGATTGAGTTTGAGCCTGCGCCCAAGCAGAAGCATTCTTCGAAAGACTGTCGAGAGCGTTCGTGGTGTGAGGGAAGTTAAAAAGAACTCCGATCCCTTGTTGAGATGGGATTTTTTGACCACCTGCGTCTTCACAGATCGAAGCAAGGAAAGCATGGGACTTATCGATCGGAGAGTTGGAGAGAATCGCTAGCTCTACTGGATCGATCAAACCACGGTTTTTATCGTAGAGAGTGCGAAAACATTGAGTGACTCGTTCAGCTTCCTTTATCTCGTCTTCCCGTTTGAATTTTCTTTCGGTGACAACTGAGGCACCTCCCGCAAGACCCCCCAGAAAGGCAAGAGCTGTTCCGGTGTAGAAAGGATTGATGATCGCCGTGGCGACACTGGCACCTGCTCCGACGAGGAGGGCAATGTCGGAAAATTTAATTTGAGTCATGTTTCTTGAAAGCTTTTTCCCAAAGTGTGAAGTCAGGGTTCTCAGCAAATTCCACCGGAGTTGGAAGCCGAGTGTCGCCTAATGATGCTCGGTCAGATGTTAGATCATATTTCTTTAGACGTAAACCTTGCACCGCCTGGACTCCTTCTTTAATTACAAGTTTGCAGAAAGGGAGTTTGAGGATATTGACAAGTGTTTCTTTGACACGTTCAACAAACCTAGGCTTTGTACACGGCCTATAACCACATGAACGACAGTAGTTTGAGTAACTAGCATACAACTCAGTGTGAGCGTCTTTGTTGAACAGACCTCGCTCTGCTTCGTCAGCCGAAGGTTTAAACGCACCTCGTCCGATTTTTGTGGCTGTGTTAGGCGCATAAAGACAACACTCTGCCATCCATGCAACAAATTGATTGTTGAAAACAAGCGCTTCTAAGTTTGTGGAAGCGATAGCCGGGACGTGCTTAACTGGGTTTGCCAGGATATCGCGCATAGTCTCGTAAGAAAGACTCAGTGCCCACGAGACGATTCCACTCATTTCCGGCACAAAAACACCATCGATCCTGTCTTCGTAAACGTCGAGTAGCTGCTTTCTTTTGCTCGGAGGGACAACTTTGTCCATCACGATTGTCAAGCGACGACGCTCAAGACCACTCGTGGAATCATTCGATGTGATGTGTTCATTGGATGCGATGCAGACAAGACACTCCGGCTTAAACTGAATCATCTCTTTTCCGTACTTTCGCTCAGCTCGGAGTGTGTCAGAAGCAGAAGTTAGCTTCTTAAGAACGTCCATCCTTTTGTTGTAATTTGATTCGTCAGTAAGAAGCAAAAGACGCTTGCCCATGAGGTTGTAAGTTTCGAATTTATTCGTTTCAATAATTTCCAGACTCGAAGTGTGAGTCTGAGTGAACCCAGCAAGTGCAATCATCAACTGCTGCATCGTTGATTTACCTGTGCCACCAGGGCCAACTAAGTGAAGAAATCTCTCTCCGGCTGTGTATCCAGTAAGAAGAGCACGGGCAAAAGCTTGAATCAGAAGTTCGTTACCTGGATTAAGTGAAGACTTTAACCAATTAAGAAACTCAGGACATTTAGCATCTGGGTCATAATCAAATGCCAGCTTTGACCTTAAGTAGAGATCTTTGTGATGACCAGGCTTGAATTCCATGGTCTTGCTGTCGAAAACTCCATTTAAAAAAGGAATGTACGCCCTTGCCGTGGACCAGATACTCTTTCTGCCACCTTCAAGAGATCGGAGAAGTTTTGACTTAAGAATCTTGTATACACTCTCCACATAAGCAGAGTTGTACTTAGGGAGTACACCAGCTTTAACAAGGGAGTCAAGAGCGTTTGTTACTCTTCTTTTGATGTGTTGCTCGTCTTGTGAGTACCAGACTCCTTGATCGTTGTCGTAGGTGTAAAACTTATCAAGGTTGCTGTCGTATATAAAGTCTTTACCGCAGTTTGTGACGATGATATCGGCTACATCGTTTTCTGCAAACTGACGTTGCTGACCGCCTTGTTCGTCAGCATTATTCGACTGAAGGTTGATTAGCTCTGTGGGAGTTTTAGGGGTGGACATGGTTGATGTTGATGTTGATGTTGATGTTGATGTTGATGTTGATGTTGTTGTTTTGTTCTCTAAATTAAAAGAATCTAGAGATAGAACACTGTTTTTCGGGCTTGGCCTGCTTTTCCGAAGTTGTTCCTTGTCTTCTTCTGGTGCAAGTTTGTTAAAAAGATCAAAGTCTTGAGAAGAAACTTTCTTCCAACAGGCAGCTGCTCCGTTTTCAGATGCAAGTGCGATTGCAGGGAGTAACTCGTCCGCTTCTTTTATGGAGTCGAGGATCCGTGTGAACTTGTTGTCACAGTCGTATGGGTAACTGTAGATACTATAGAAGCAATCGTGCGCAATTGTCAAGGGTGATACGCTACATGCTATTCCTTGCGCTGTGAGCCAGTTGGCCCAACCGATCAATTCTTTGAGGATCTTGGCCATTGTGGCGCTTCGATCTTCAACAGGATCTCCGTCTAAAACAGATTTGACTATCCGCGAGCAAAGTCGAACAATGTCTAACCCTGTATCTTTTGTAGGAGATGCTTTCAGTATCTCTTCGCTATTTACATCCTTTGTGTTTTCTTTCTTTGGGGTTTTCGAGTAAGCGATATATGCCTCATCGATTTTACTGGAGGGAATGAATTTATCTGTAGTTAACAATATTCCTTCAGGTCCGTTAGCCCCGTAGAACAAGTTAGGAACAGTTGTGGCCCGAATATCTGCACCAGGGATACTTAGACAAATTGTTTTAAGAAACCACTGATAAAAATCAGCGTCAATAATTGGTTTTTCAAGCCCGAAAACTAATCTGAAACGTGGCCACTCCTTGGTTCCAGAAGGTGAGTCATAAGCAACGCTGAGATACTTTTTGCATATATCGAGATCAAGAGCTTCGTCAAAGGTAAGTTCTTGCTTTTGAATCTTTTCGCCGTTTGGGCCTTTGCCATCTGCCTGATTATCAATGTCGATTACTATAAGTCCTGCTTGTAAAACAAGAGTATTATTTTTTTCACGTTTCCCTTCTTTTAAATGCCACGCGCATAAGCCGGAGCGCATAGACATGTATTCTGCGATGGACTGAGCGTCCAAAAATTGCTCTGTCCAGCCCGTATTGAATACGCTGAAGTTTCCCCCGCTCTCTATCTTGCCTGTATTAGTATTGACGTGCTTCGAGACCTCTGTGTTTATAGAGCAAACGAACTTCATGGGACTCCAAGTGTGACCGCTATTCTGAACCGTCTAGCGCCTTGTGGCAAGGACGCAAAGGTTAAGCTTAACCTTTAACCGCCCTTAACTTTGGCTTGCTGTATGTCATAATATTTTCGCACTAATTGCATCCAGTTATCTTCATCTTTTTCGATTTCTTTTTGCCCAAAAGTAAAAACTTGAGTGCTGAATCCTTCGATTGCTGTGGTGACGATAATTTGAGTTTTAGAGATTTTTACACCCAAGCACTCTTCAGCTGCGAGTTTATATGCTGCTAACTGGAGTCTTGTTTTTTTAGTTTTAAAGTTTCCTGCAATCAAAGCTTTTCGAGTTTTGTCGTCGATGTCAGCATTTTTGTTCGGGAACCTTGCTGCATAAGGTCCGTTTGAAGTTTTAAAATCCGCTAAAACGATTTCAGCATTAGCGTCCATATAGATTAAATCGCAACAACCTGCGTAACCATAGCCAGTTATTGAGTCGTAGTAATGAATTCTTCCCACTCCATCGTCTCCGACATATTTGTTCCAAGTGGGTTGGTTAAAAGGTCTTTCTGACCACAAGACCCTTCCGCCCTCCATAATTTCATCAAGGCGTTCCGGCATTCCTTTCCAGTAAGGAAGGTAAGAATCGGGGGGAACTACCTTTAACCCGGAAAGATAATTCTCAACAGCGTTGTGGATCCAAGTTCCGCGTGTTGCTGCAGCATCGGATGCCCCTGGGTTTAGCTTGTTCCAGTGAGCTAACTTTCGCTGCTGCTCCTCGCTCTGCGTGGCAGTCAGAATCGAAGTTACAGAAGGTAAAGGCTTAGGTACACCATTACAGAGATAATGCCTAAGACCATTAATCGTTACACGAGTATCTTGCACTATCAGAATGAATTAACTAGATCATCACCATCATCGGACACCTGATCGTCGTCGTCGATAAAGAACTCAGACATCTGATAGAGATATTGCTTATTTCTTTGTTCTAGTTCTCCCAAAAGGCACAATCCTGCAGAAAAAGATTCAGAAACAATCTCAGCGCAGGTTTCTGCATCCCTTGGATGACCGTGGTGGTCGATACACTCTGTGAGGAGTTGTTGGCTCAGGATTAATGCGGCTAGCTTATCCAGCTTCGCATTTTGCTGGACCTGAGTCTCCAGAAGTTTCTGTAAAAGACCCTCTAACTTGCTGGCCACGGTTGATAACCTTAGGTCGGTCCCATTGTATAGCAAATTCGATATTTGTATAGCTGAAGAGGTTTGAATTAGTATCGAATATAAACCACGCAGAGGTCATAGAGTCCTTTAGTTGCTTACTATCCGCACGGAACGATGGACGGGGCGACAAAACAATCAAATTTGTTAATGATTTTGATTTCAGCAATGCTTCTCTGCCTCTCGTAGGTTCTAGGAATGAGAGCCTATCGAGCAAACACAGTCCTTTTGTTGCCATGCTACAACCTACGTCTATTACCCACTCAGACTTTCTTCCAAGACCTTGAGTAATACAGAGAACCCAATCTATCTCTGGAGCGTTTTCCCAAAATGAACTTTCTACGATGTCGTCTAGCGCCGCGTTTATTATGTTGCAATCCTCGTCTTGGACCTGAACGGAGAGTTGATTGCTTCGATCATTTACGATTAAGATATTGCCGTTCAATATTTTCTTCTCTTTTACAGGGCTGAAAATGCGATCAGGGACTTTGTAGAACATGGATTCGAAGGAAATACTTGAGAAGCTCCAAGGTTATATGTCGTTAGAGATGAGCTTCACTCACACTAGATTTAAGACGCAAGCCGAGAAGCTGGACAAGGAAGAACTGCTTGATATTTTAAACATCGTTCATACCAATTATCTCATTCGTAATGGGATGTTTAAGAAACTGGTAAAGCTCTGCATCGAGAAAGGAGTCTCACTGCCACCGATGAGTGAGTTGTGGGATCAAAAGTGACAAAAAAAGGGGCCTAAGCCCCTTTGTGTCTCGCAAGCAAAGTATAGTTCAAACTTCAAGCCCAGCGGCTTTCAAGGCTTCCTTCTGTTCGGCTGTTAGTTCCTTTGACTTAGCCGCCTTAGGTGCGGGTGGCTCAGCAGCCGCCTCAGCCTTAGTCCCAGGAACCCCGGCACCTGCCGGGAGAGATGCCAAGCCTTGAGGCGCATTCTCCAAACGTTTTGGATTGGCTTCGATAAAAGCCTCTTTAAGCTCCGCGTGGTCTGATCCAAGAGGTAACTCAATGAGATTCGAGCCGGGGATATGAGACTTAAGTGCAGCACCCACCAGATCTCCACCATCTGAGCCCAGCCAGGTTGCAATATCTTCAATAAGTTTAAGTTCTTCATCTCCTTCTGCAGGGCGATCTTTGAATTCAACAGCGTTGAAGTTGATCTTAGCCCCATCTGCTCCGGTGATTGGATCTCTTTCGTTGAAGCTTTTTGTCACAAACTTAGTGCTTGTGATCACTTCCGCGACGTTAATGCGATTGTTGTAGAGCGTTTGGAAGTACGAGATGAAATTCTTTTGAGAAGACTTGCCGCTAATGATGCTGGTAGAAACACAGCGTGGAGGAAGAAGGCGATGGGAAGGGCTAACACCAATGTAAGCAATACGAATAAATTCCTCATGATTACGCATCCCAAGGTTGCCAAAGTATGGCGTGAAGCCGAGAAGAACGAATTCAATCGGAATGCCGTTGTCGTTCGCGTCCGTGATGGCAGAGTCAGGATCGTTATCGGATTTCCAACGACGCGCCTGTAAGTCGATTCGTAAGCAATGGGGCGGAACTTGGCACAGGATTTCGTCAGCCGCGAATTTGCCAGCAATAAAGACCATGGTTTGGAGGTAGGTAGGTAGAAGAAAGGATCGGAAAGATCAAAGGGAGAATTCAACTGACCCGATAGCGGCAGAGGCGACTCGACCTTTATCGGGATCGGCTGCTTTTTTAGGAGCAGCTTTCGTCCCTTTAGGAAGATAAAGGATTTTATCGACGTTGTAATTTAAATACTGTTTATCGTCTTTTTCGCTGCATGAAACTTTACCTACAGCAATAGTAGGTGTGCCAGGTGCTAGTTCAGAAAGTTGCTTGCTTAACTCTCCCCAGGCCGTGAGCTTGAACCAGTTCGCATTCTGTTCTTCTTCTTTCTTCCAGGCAATCGATCTGTTGGTGACAGTGTTGTCCCCGAATTCGACTTCTTCAGTCTTGGGACCGAGACCACCCGTGGCCATGAAGAGATTAAAAGCTAGAAGATCGTCAAAGTTTTCTTTAGTGACAATCAGCATGGGCATCATCTGAAGCACACGGTCAGGCGTCTCCTTTGTCGGCCCAATCGCAAGAATGGTTTGACCTTCACTGAGTGAGTTAAGGAGTTTCCCAACGTAGTGGTCTGACTTTTGAATAAGCTGAACCGTTGTGGCCACCCGCTTTTCGCTGTTGGGGAGACACTCTGCGATGACGTTTGTTTTTCCGTCTGATTCGATTGATGATTCTGTGACCCTAAGGCCCAGCATGAAGACGTTCATGATTCAGGTTGCGGTACACCGTGGAACGGTGGATGTTTAATGCCTTAGCGATCTGCTTTACGCTTACGCCTTGACTTGCGAAAGCTAGCATCAATTTCAAGTCACCGCTAGACATTTTCTGAGCCTTACATGTCTTATATGAGAAATGGTATGGGTTAACGCAACCTTTATTTTCACACTCCATTTTCACGATGTTATCTTTTTTAATGTCCATGTAATCGAGTATTAAGTTTCGCAGGTATAACCTCTCTCCAAAAACGTAGACGACTGGGTGACCGTTGCAAAACGATCCTTCCCAGTTGCTGCATGATGCGTGTTGGAAGTTGTTAAAAGCTAGATCGCAGAATAATCTGCTGAGATCGTTGTATCGCAGTTTATTTTCGGTGCAGTAATCTAGCTTGGAACTCTCAAGGCTCAGCGCCCTTGCTATGTCAAAGGACTGAGCCTGAGCGTGGTTACTGTCGTTGGCTTCTACGAGTAGAGTTTTTTTCTTGTTGTTTTTTACTCCTGTGAGTGAGTAACTTTCTCGCAAATTAGAGTCCTAAGTAAGATCTTGCTCCCTCGCCGATTCTACCTCCTGGAGCACCTGAAGCAATTCTTTTAAGATCTTCTTTTGAAGCGCCTCGTGATTCAAGGGCTTTTACATCCTCTAGTCCGAAGCCGGATCCGCCATATCTCTCATAAGCGAAACCAGATCCATCTCCTCTTCCGAGCCCGAAACCTACAATAGGAGCTTCTTTTGTAGCCTCTCTCTGTTTGGCCGGGGCTCCTATGTCTGATCGCCTATAGGCTTCAGCAAGTTGGCCCCCCGTGGGACTCAGACCAAGTTCTTTTGAAGCAGAAGACGATAATGTAGGAGCTTGTTTGGCGAGTCCTCTAATAATTTCGTCAGAGACTTTTCTCGCTTTTAGGTCTTTTAGATCTTCTTCATCAAAACCTGCTCCCCCAAATGTGCTGTAGTCATATACACCCGGTGTGAGGCTCTCGTAGTCTGTAATTCCAAATTCCTCTCTCGCACCTGGCCCGATGTTGTAAAGCGAATCCCTGTTGGCGCGTAAATAATCGCCAATGGAATCACGGTCATAACCCGCTGCGATCGCAGTTTGGTAGTCTTTCATCCCAAATCCTTGTTCGCCAATATCTCGAATGCTCACCCCACCAACTGAACCTTGGAATATTTTCTTTTCTTGCTCTTCTTCTTCGGCGGCACTGCCGCTGCCGCTACCGCTACCGCTGCCGCTACCGCTGGTTTTTAAGAGGTCGCTAATATCCGAAGCTGAACCTTCATATGTAACGGTTGGTTTCCCACCAGTCCTATAACCTAAAACGTTCCCTCTACCCTTGGCGACAGTTGTTGCTTTTACATTGTTAGTCTGGCCTGTTTGATTTGATGCGAAACTTTGAGGAAGAGTTCCTGATTCGATATAGTCTTCGTAATCAGCGTCACTAAGAATTTTTTGCAGCTCTAGAGGAGAAAGACCCGCGTAGCGAGTTCCTGCTAATGGGATAGCCATCTAAAAACTTTGTGCAATACTTCTAGTTTATCAAAATTTATTTACTTCCTCTCCATTGGCTTAAAACCTCCGAACTGAGGAACTTGAGTCAATTCTGATTTACTTTCGAATTTTTTAAACCCTGTAAAGGGTTCTATCGCTTCGTAGCCTCCCGTCGTTTTAGCGCCGCCGCTAGACTCACCGCTTATTCGTTTATCGAAATCTTTAAGTTCGGGGAAATAGCCAACGAGTTTAGATTTTTCTTCTCTTGCTTCACCTCCCCCAGAGAAGACATCTCCCGCAAAACGAAAAGGATTTTGAAAGTTTCGACTCATGATCAAGGATATCCTTTCTTAATCGTAAGGCACAAAAAACCTTTTTAGATCAAACCCAGGTCCTACAGTGCCTTTTAGCACTTTCATTAACCGCTTAGCTTCTTCGTGGCAATTAAAGAGTTTGGCTTGCTCTTTATTTGGCTTTAATTTGACTAAAGATTTTTCTTCAGCATTTAAAGCGTCGGATACGAACTGATCCCCTCTGGTGATCACCCATACCTCTCGGAACGAAAGAAGCGGCATGTTATCGACTTCTTCGCTAAAAAATAACCGACTTGGAAATTTTACTTTCCTTTTGTTTTTAGCGCTACTCTTTTTAGTCCTTGGTTTTGATTGCTTAACAGTTACTTTAACTTTTTCCTTTACAACCAATTCTTTTTTTAGTTTTCTAGCTGCATTTGCGGCGGGGAGTGCCTTGGCAAAAACTTCAGATGTGAAAAAAATCCCTTGATCCGTGCGGAAGCACCCAACGAAACCATCGTCAGTTTTAGCAGTGAAGATCTCTTTTTCAACAGGGATCTCAGTAATTTCCACTTGTGACATCTGGTCGCGTAGTTGAAAGGATACCAAATTTCTACTCATTTTTCTGCCCAAGAATCCCCAATTGACGCATCAGCTTTTACCGGCACGAGCTTTAAGATTTTCTCGCCTGCTTCTTTCATGCATTGTTCGAGGACAGTTTTGTAGTGTTCTGCTTTATCTTCAACTGCCTCTAGAACAATCTCGTCGTGGACACACGCGAGGAGCCTTACATCATTCGTTTCGAGATGCTCGGCAAGGTTTGCTAGAGACAGTTTAAGGATGTCAGCACCTGCACCCTGCACTAAGGTGTTACAAGCGACCATAAAACTCGCATCGTCATAAGACAATAATCTCCTTCTCCCTATTGGAGTCCTTACATAAACCCATCCGTCAGCCACGAGATCAGCATTTTCTTTGTGCCAAGAACGGAGTCGCGGGTAAGCCCTATGAAACGCGGAGTGAGCCAGCTTAGCCTCTGAAAGTGAGAGTACTTTGCCACTCTGAGCACTGTATGTTCTATATTTTTTGTAACCCATTCCGTAAAGAAGTGCGAAGTTAAGAGTCTTACCCTCCTGGCGCTGGGATTTTGTGACCTCGTCGAGAGGTACGTGATAGATCAGGCTTGCCGTCACGGTATGAAGATCGTGCCCGTTCTGAAAGGCATCAATCATCTGAGGGATGTTGACTAGCTCTGCTCCAAGCCGAAGCTCGATCTGAGAGAAGTCACAAACTATAAGTTTGTATCCGGGAGAAGGTATAAAGCATTCCCTGAACTCAGCACCTCGTGGTACTTGCTGAATGTTGACTCCGAATTCTTTTTTCTCTTTGCTGGCAGCGACTCTCTTGGCTCCAGAGGACGTAAAGCGACCACTATTCGCACCATATTGCTTGTAACCACTATGGATCCTGTGAGATATAGGATGCAAATTAGCGATGAGTTTTTGACAGTGCGCGAGTTTAGTTTCAATTTTTGTTCTTTGTCTGTAAAGATTTAAAGTAGGGTCTTCGCTGGCGAATTCGCTAAGTGCGACTTGATTTAGAGTCGGTTTTCCCGTTCGAAAGTCTCTTGGTACATCAATTCCAATTGAATCAAATTTTTTGAGGACTTGTGCCCCAGAGCCGGGGTTAAACTCTTTTCGCGCATTTTTCCCAACGCAAATATCTCCTGAAAGATCTCGCGGCAGTTTTTCATGAGCTTCAAGGCGGCTATCGAGTCCCTCAACAAAAAGTTTAGTAAGTCTGTCAAGCTCCTCGCTTACCTTTGCTTCTAGTATTTTTAGTTTGTTTATATTGACACCGAAACCTATGTGACTCATCTTCGCTACCTGGCGGATTATTTTACTTTCTAAGCCGTAAACATCAATTAGATTTTCTTCCGCTAGTTCTTTAAGTTGATCAGCTGCGATTGTTGGGAGTATGTCAACGTCGCCAGCTGCGTATTCGATCTGTTCTAGATCAAGATCTTCGACACCCCAATCAGACGTTTGTTGCGACTTATCAACTTCGATTTCTAGTCGTCGTTTGGCTACTTCTTTCAAACTGCACGATAAGTCTGCGAAGTAGGGTTTTCCAATACCTGGCGATATTTTTTTCTCTTTAAAACCTGCTCTAAGAACACGTTCAGCGAGCATAGTGTCAAATATTTTGTTCTTGTAATCGCATCCCCAGCTAAATAAGAACCTTAGATCGAAGGCAGCATTGTGGATAACCAACATCTCTCTGGATGCAACTAAGTCTTTCAAGCTCCTATCATCATCAAGCTTAAATAAATCAAAAACAAAGATCGTTCGATCCACGATTGTGGGGGAAGAGTCACACAG
>JGI10211J14876_10000468_pt1 | contig 17472 bp, 24 predicted proteins | sample Etolagsediment_FD_14876 | JGI IMG/M metagenome (IMG submission 14876)
CAAGCCAATAAAGCAGCGGCGGGTGCGGTGAACTCGGTTCTGACAGGCAAAAATCTTAACCCCGGACAAACAGTGGCAGATAAGCTGCAAGATCCTACGGTAGTAGCAAAAGCCGCTAAAGTAGCAGTGGATAATACAGGTGGAACAGTGGCTCCCAAACAGGCTGTTTCTGCTATTGCTAAAACCGCTGAAGAGGAAGAGGGCGACCGCATGATGATGAAGAAAAAGATGAAGAAGATGAAGGTAAAATGAAGACATTTCGGCAATTTCTCTTAGAAAAAGATAATAGAGGCGGTAAGAGGAACATATCTCTTACTAGCCCTGTCACTCTCAAGCCTGCCAACCCCTCTGGGCCGGTTAGCCCCAAGGCTGCTATGCCTAATCCTAATCCCATTTCTGGCAAACCAGGCGTTCTCTATAAGGTAAAACGCCCGCCCAACACTACTTTAGATATAAGCAAATGACCACTTATATTTTATTTAATAGGGAAACGGGACAGACTTTAAGCCACCCTCAAACTGGCGTTCCGTATGTTGTTGGTAACAATATAAAGGACTTAAAAGCATCAATGGAAGATTTCCATGAATATTTGAAATTAAAAGGCTGGTATGATTTCAAAGATAATTTTATCATTGTTGATTCTGAAACCGGCGAGGAAGTAATGCTGTAGTATGAAGCAAATTAGCCCGACAGGGGATGGTGTTACCATTGCGATTAAGTGTAACTATTTACCCCATCATAACTGGATGGTTATGGCGTCGTGGTATTCTTTATTAAAAAACCTTCCTGATGCCAAGTTTATGATTTTGTGTGATAAATCAAAATCTTCTCCAATAGAATTGTTTAAATGGTGTGTCAAGCTTGAGTTAGAATTTTATTATGTTAATCCTACTGCCACTCATGAATATGACTATGAAATAAATTGTGATACGATGGCCGTGAGGGAGTGGAGGGGGTTTGAGGTTTGTGAAGCCACATCTGATGAGGTTGCTACCTTTGCGCGTTATAATGAGAGATGCGGTAATTTTATATTAGCCGAATGGATAAATAGCATTGAGGCTCCCTTTATCCGGGTGGCGAACTTTCGGAAGGAAAGCATGGCAGTGAATGAATGGAAGATATTAGAATTGTGGAGAAAGTTGTACCCCATCTATTCAATGATAGGATAAACATGAGAAATTTTGATTATGAAGATAATGATGAATTTAGGCATGAGGTTGATAGGTTTTTTGATGATGAGGGGGAATTTTTAGATGAAGAAGGGTATAAAGAAGAACTTCTCCACGCGATGCAGCTAGAGATAGAGGAAAATAATTTGAATTTAAAGCTACTTCAAACATCAATTAAAATGTTAGAGAAGTCTATTTGGTGGAGATTCTACTCTTTTAAAACCAAGTTAAGAATGATTGGCAAGGCGTATATGGTGTTTGATAAATTGCTTATAGAAGTGAAGGAAAAGGACAAGAAAAATGCCGATGTATGAGTTTAAATGCAAGAAATGCGACAATGACTATGAAGAGTTGGCTGCTTATGATGAAACTGGCAAGTATTCTAAAGTTTGTTGTCCTGAATGTAATTCTAAAGCAAAAATTCTTAAGGTTTCTGCGTGTACGATGACCTTCACCAACCCCGAAGGCACTAAAAAATACGCAGCTTCTCATGATCTTCGTTACCATCACCAAATGGAAAAAGATGGTGGTGTAAGAGATCAACGAAAAATGGCCGAAGAGTTGTCACACGTAGGTCCAACCCCATATAACAACATAGATGACATCTCCAGCGGCAAACATTTTGGAGAAGTTAAATAATATTCTTGACCTAACCCTATTATTTTAATATAATCCGGTTGTTGAAGCCCCACTAACAAGGATATAAATATGGAACCTGAAAATAACAGCTATTCGCAACTACTTGGCAAATTTAATCGAGAACAGTTTTGTGCGTTGAATGAGGAGATGTCATTCTCTGAGTACCTTAATCGGGTGAATGACCGACCCCGCCTTATCCGCACAGCCTACCAAAGAATATACGACATGATAATGGCAGGGGGGACTTCTAAGTTTCAGAAGTATCGTCACACATATACCAATTATCACTTCTTTGACGATCCAGAGATCCCCATTTTTGGACTTGAGGAAACTTTAAATAATTTTGTTAGATTCATTCGTGGTGCTGCTGGGGGGTATGGTCCTGAGAAAAGAATTTTACTTTTCCACGGACCTGTTGGGTCTTCAAAATCCACTATCTGCCGCCTCTTAAAAAGAGGGTTAGAAAGATACTCCCGCACGGATGATGGGGCTTGGTATACATTTAAGTGGGTTGATCTTCCTACGGGACAGAAGGGCATTGCTACAAATGATGTAGATGAATGCCCAATGAACGATGAACCTTTGAAGTTGCTCCCTGCGGAATTACAACAAGAGGTTTTGGGTGGATTGAATAATCGCTTGCATGAATTAACCCCTGAGGAAGACAGGATTGGGCTTTATGGTTTGAGGATTATGGGTTCGTTAAATCCCCGGTGTAAGAAGTACATGAAGGAATTATTGAACCGTTACAATGGCGATCTTCAAAAAGTGTTAGACGGTCACATTAGGGTGATTAGAAAGGTACACTCGGAAGCTGATCGTGTGGGCATTGCAACCTTCCAGCCCAAGGATGAAAAAAATCAAGACTCCACGGAACTAACCGGAGATATCAATTGGAGCAAGATTGCCCACTTTGGTAGTGACTCCGATCCCCGAGCATTTAATTTTGATGGGGAATTTTGTGTTGGTTCTAGGGGAATGGTGGAGTTCATTGAAATCTTAAAGCTTCAAAAAGAATTCCTTTATGACTTGTTAGGTGCTACCCAAGAGCAGCAAATCAAGCCTAAGAAATTCCCCCAGATTGGTATTGATACAGTTCTTCTTGGGCACACCAATAATCCTGAATTTGTTAAATTGCAGGAAGATCAATTTATGGAGGCGTTGCGTGACCGAACCTTTAAGATTGATGTGCCTTATCTGCTTGAATGGTCACAGGAGATGAAGGTCTATGAACAGGATTATGGCGAAGGCAAAGTAAAGCAGCATGTGGCTCCACATACCTTGGAAATTGCGGGCTTATTCGCCATTTTAAGCCGCCTCAAAGATAATGAGGAGATTGGCGATTTGGTCAAGAAGGTCAAATTATACGACGGTCGGGCTATGCCTGGATGGACTGAGGATAAGGTTAAGGAAATTAAGGAGAAGCAGGACGAAGAGGGTATGGTTGGTGGGATTAGTGCCCGATACGTTCAGGATAAGATTTCCAATTGCCTGAGTGATAATTACGATTATGTAAATCCCTTTATGGTGATGAATGAACTCAAATCAGGCTTGAAGCACAATTCTTTGTATAGTGATAAAGAGAGGTTGAAGCGATATGTAGAATGTGCTGATTTAGCTATTAAAGAATTGGATGATATATTGAAGAATGAAGTTCAGAAAGCCCTTGTGTCGGATAAGACTGCAATTGTCAGATTGTGCAGCAATTATATTGATAATATGATGGCTTCCATTAATGAATCAAAGGTGTTAAATCCTTATACTGGTAGGGAGGAAGAGCCCAATGAGCAGTTGATGAGAAGCATTGAAGAGAAGATCAATATTCCAGGTACGGGTGCTGAGGACTTCAGAGTTACATTAGCAGCGTTCATGGGTGATTTGGCGAATAAAGGGAAGAAATTCACTTGGGACTCCAACCCCGAACTCAAGAAAGCACTTCAAGCTAAATTGTTTGAGGATACAAAGGATCACATTAAGTTGAGTGCATTAAATGTTAGCGGTGCTGCTGTTGTTGATCCTGACCTACAAGAGAAGATCGATGCTATTAAGACGAGGCTCATTAAAGATTTTGGTTACAATGAAAAGTCTGCCTCCGATGTATTGGATCATGTTGGGAGTATTTTTGCGAGGGGAAATTTAGCGGAAGAAGATGAATAGATAGGGTTTGGGCGTGGTCTCTCGATTTTTATATTTCATCCTTGATTATACAGAGAGATCACGCCCTTTTTTTAAAAGGACAAGGAAATGCCAAGAAGAGTAGAAGAAGACCACAAACACTTTAGGGATGTTGTGGAAGGTCGCGCCCGCAAAGCTATACGCAAATACATGTCAAAAGGCACAATATTTCGCCAAAGGGCTAAGGGTGGTAAAATTGGCATCCCAATCGATAGGATTGCTATTCCTCGGTTTAAATACGGGGATAATAAAATAGGGGTTGGGAGAGGCCCCGGCAAACCAGGAGATGTGATTGGTCGTGACCCACAGCCAGGGAAAGGCAACAAGCCAGGAGATCAACACAATGAAGGAATTGAACTCCAAATTGATTTGGAACACATCTTAAAATTCATGCAAGATGAGCTTCAGCTTCCTAATCTTAAACCAAAGGAAAATCAGACCTTTGAGGAAACTGAGTATAAGTATAATGACATTTCATTAACAGGCCCCCATTCTCTACGACATATGAAACGCACACTCATGAAGGCTTATCAAAGGCTGGTGCAAGTAGGGGAGGCGGATAAGCTGCACGCAATACCTGGAATGGTCGAAAAGGTAAGGATGATTACGCCTATAAACAGCGATTTTAGGTATAGGCAATACAAAGTGTTGAAGAAGCCATCTAGCAATGCGGTTATCTTTTTTGCAAGAGATTGTTCATACTCAATGAATGATTTTAAATGTGATATTGTATCTGATATGTCTTGGTGGATTGATGTTTGGATTCGTAGTTTCTATAAGAAAACAGAACGGTGTTACTTCGTACATGATACAGAAGCTCAAGAGGTAGATGAGGAGAAATTCTATAAGTATCGTTATGGAGGCGGGACTAAATGCTCATCAGCATTAAGTTTGATTGCTAAACAATTAAAATATCGTTTTCCTCCCGAGAAGTGGAACATTTACCTATTTTACTTTTCTGATGGTGAAAATTGGGATAATGATAATGATAGGTTTTGTCAAGTTATCAAAGAGAAGTTTCCTCCCAATATAGCCAATTTTGTAGGAATAACCCAAGTTCTACCTTGGAATTACGAGGGCAGCTTAAAACAGTTTGTACACAAGAAGGTTGAAGAAGGTTATTTAGACGGGGAGCAAGTGAGGCTTACAGGAGTCGGCCCTGAAGAAAAACAGAAGGGCTTTACGCTCGGGTATGGTTCTCCATCTATGAGTGAAGATGAGAGAAATGAAGGAATCCAGAAGGCAATCAAAGACCTTCTGGGGAGACAAAAAATTAAAGTTCAAGTTCAGGGATTATAATGCCAAGTTTAAGATCATTGATGGGATCGTCATTGCTTATCGGGGACAATACTGTTCCTGGTGCAAGCTTGCCGGAAGAGCTTAAAAAACAACTCCCTAAGATTTTTCAAGGGGTTAGGGATTACGGTTGTGACTTTTATCCTGCCGTAGTTGAAGTGTTGCGAGATGACGAAATTAGTGAAATTGCAGCATATTATGGGTTCCCTGTTAGGTATCCTCACTGGAAATTTGGAATGGAATACGAAGAACTCCAAAGAGGATATGACATTGGAAGTCGCCGTATCGCGGAGTTGGTTATTAATACCAACCCTTGCTACATCTATTGTCTTAGCAGTAATACTTTTGTTGATAATGTGATGGTGGTTGCACATGCTCTAGGACATAATGACTTCTTCAAGAACAATGTTTATTTTTCTCATACCGATACTAATATGATGAACAAAATGGCAAATAATGGTATGAGAATTAGAAAGTATATGGCTCGGTGGGGCAAAGAACGAGTGATGGAGTTTATTGATCATGTTCTAAGGCTAGAGAATCTAATTGATCCTGCTAAAACTAAGCAAACGCATAAAAAGAAGACAGAATTTAAAGACAAAAGGAGATACCATAACGCCCGCCGCCTCAAAGTTGATGAGGAACGGGATTATATGGAAGATTGGATTAATACGGAGGCGTGGAAGAAGAAGGAGCAAGAGAGAATAAAGAAGGCTGAAATTGCCGAACAATTAGAATTGTTTACTTCTCCTTCCCGAGATATTTTAGGCTATCTCAGAGACAATGCGCCCCTTAAACAATGGCAGGCGGATATTATTGCCATGCTTCATGAGGAGGCGGAGTATTTTTCTCCCCAAATTAGAACCAAGATGATGAATGAGGGCTGGGCTTCTAAGGTTGATTATGAAGTTTTGGCTTGCAACGGAATGGCAGCTTTGGGGCAGGAAGGTGAAGACTGCGGTATAGTAGAATATGCCAAGGCTAGAATGATGGTTATGGGTGGCAAGTATTCTTTGAATCCATACAAATTAGGATTCCAAATATTCCAAGATATAGAAGATAGGTGGAATAAAGGAAGGTTTGGAGAAGAGTACGAATCATGTGACAATTTAAAAGAAAGAGAAGATTGGGATAAAGAGTTGGGTTTAGGGAAAGAGAAGATTTTTGAAGTCAGAAAGTGCTATGATGACTTTATGGCTATTTCCGAATTCTTTACAGAAGATTTTTGTAATGAGAATGAATTCTTTGAGTGGGAAAAAACCCCAAAGGGCGAGTATGTCATAGTCAGTAAGGATTATCAACAAATTAAAAAGAAGCTTCTTAAGAGTTATTTGAATGGTGGACAGCCTCATATTCGTTTGGTTGATCCAAACCATCGTGGTCGTGGAACATTTTTGTTAGAACACACATGGGACGGCAGACCACTACATGAGCCTTATGCAAGAGCCGTTATGGTTTCAATTTGTAATATTTGGAAGAACTCTGTTTTATTATCCACAAGAGACGGTGACAATCAGGAGATTGTTTATATATGTGACGATCCCAAGTCTGAAGACAATGTGCGTGTAATGTCGCGTGATGAGTACGAAAATAAATGGGCTGAGCCGAATGTAAGTCGTTTCATAGCCAATACATAGGTAAAGTCAGGCAATCTTTTGGGGCGGCTCTACTACATTAAATAGGTTCTATTTAAAGGTGATTATGGCTCCCCCTAAATTAACTCCGAAACACTCTGGGTCTAAGATCGAGCAGATTTTAACAGATGCTCACCATCATAATGTCAACGTATTTACCAGGGAGATTTTTCTCCACGGGTACTACGGATCAGGTGATAGTGAAGAGCCTGGCGTTGAATACAGAATGGCGACGACTTTTGAAAAGAACATGCGTATTCTGGATCAAGAGGGGCAAGCCAATATTCTCGTCCACATGCATACCTTCGGCGGCAACTGGAATGATGGGATGGGGATGTATAATGCGATTGAATTCGCTAAATCACCTGTGACTATCCTAGCATATGCTCATGCTCGTTCAATGAGTAGTTTAATTTTACAGGCGGCTAGCAAAAGAGTGATGATGCCTGACTCGGATTTTATGATTCATTATGGTTCTGAGGGAAATGAAGATCATTATTTAGCATATATGTCCGCAGCAGAAGCTTCTAAAAAAGCAGCAGAAAGAATGTTGCGTATTTATGCGAAAAGGTGTATAAATGGGGAACACTTTCAGAATCGCTATAAAACACTTACTGAAGATAAAGTGATGGCATTTTTGGCAAGGAAGATGCAAGAGCGTGGCGATTGGTGGTTGGATGCCGAGAAAGCTGTTTATTACGGCTTCGCAGATTGTGTTTTGGGCTGGCCCGGTTATGAGACGTTAGACAAGATTAGAATTAACAAGAAAGTAAGATTGGAGAGATAAATGTCAGACATTGATATTTTCCTATCAGACAAGTACGTAGAATTTTCGCAGAAGATAGCTGAAATTCACACTAAAAAGAAAGCCATGAAGGATGAATTCAAGGCTAAGTTTGAAGCATTTAATAAAGAACTAAAAACTATGGATGATGAGGCTAGAAAGATAGTCGCGGCCTTTGAAGAGTGGAAGAAGTCAGCAGAAACGGCTGCTAAATCTGAAACTAAATGAGGTTGTTCTTCTTCCGCATGAGGTTGTTCTTCCATGTGGTTGATTACATCCAACATACCTTCCGTAGTCATGATGTCCGCTGAGTGAATGAGTACCCACCATTTCCAAATTGAATGCCACCATTTTTCTTTCATAGTGGTATGTAGATTTTGACATGCTGGACATTAGGTTAGTGTTATGTTAAATAAAGGATAGTATTTGTGATTGATATTGTGGGTTTTGAGCACCTTCACCGCCATAGCCACTTCTCACTTCTTGATGGCTACGCTCACCCTGAAGAGTACGCAGAATACTCTCAGCAGGTAAATCAGAAGTTTCTTTGTATATCGGACCACGGGCAAATGGGGGTTATCCCCCGTCAGATTAAGACTTGTGAAAAACACGACATTCATCCTGTTTTCGCATGTGAATTATATCTCAACCCAATGCAACCCGGTGTAAGGAATAAGGATGAGTATGCTGATTTCCAATCTAACCTCACTGAGAATGAAAAGCTTTATCTTCGTAAAAGCTTCCATTTATTAGCTATAGCTTATAATGAGATTGGATACGCAAATCTGGTTAATTTAAGTTCTTGGGCTTGGATTAATGGTCAGGGCGGTCGTCCAAAGCGACCCCGTGTGAATCATGAGCAATTACTGAAATACAAAGAGGGAATCGTATTCTCGTCAGGCTGTTATAATGGCGAGATAGGACAAGCATTTGATGGCTTTCATTGCGAGGGTGGGGATGAAGCTGGATTTGCAATGGTTGAAAAATATCAGCAGATGTTTCCAGATAATTTTTACTTGGAAATGATGCTTTTGGATTTTGACAAACAAACACCTTTTGATAAATTTATTATTAAAGCACACGACAGGTATGGCATTCCTCTCGTTGTCACAAATGATTGTCACTATTGCCGTGAAGAAGATGCTTTGATGCAGCGATTGATGTTGATGCTTCAAACCAACACAACAATGGCTGAAATTGAAGAGAAAATGAGAGCCAATCCTGATGCGGATTTCTTTGAACTACAGGATACTAACCTTTGGATGAAGTCAGAAGATGAACTCAACCAAATGTGGCTCAAGAAGTATAGCCAAGTAATCCCTGACGATCTCTTTAGACAAGCTAAACAAAATACGGTTGTAATATGCGAGAAAGCAAAAGGCGTACAATTAGACCGTAGTATTAAACTTCCCCAGTTTCCTGATGCTGATGAAATGTTCAAAGAGGTAATCATAGAGGGAGTTAAAGCTAGAAGGTTGCCCACGGAAAATAGGTATTTAAATCGGATTAAGGAAGAATATGAATTGATATGCCGAAAAGGATTCTCTACTTACTTCTTAATGCAAAAACAGATGACAGATGAGGCTAGAATTGCCTTCCCTAGATTACTAGGCTGGGGAGATGGATCAGAGGCAGTTGGCCCCGGAAGAGGATCAGCCGTAGGGGCATTGACCTGTTATTGTTTGGGTATTACCGACGTTGATCCCATTAAGCACGATCTTCTTTTCTCGCGTTTCCTTAGTGAATCAAGGGGCGGTCGCTCAATGAAGTTAAGGTTTAATAATATTGATCCTGTGCCCATTGAGGATATATAAAGTATGGTGGATAAACGTTTAGTTCTTTGTGCGATTGTTGGAACCCTTTTAGGTGTTATTCTAGGGGTTTGGCTATTCCCGCGTACCGCCCGCGTAATGGATTTACAACCGACGCCTCCTTTTAATTCTATTTCTCCTACTGTTAAACCTAAGGTTGTTTTAGAATACAGTTGTGAGAAGAAGATTAAGAGATTTGATACCCAAGGCAGTGCTGATAATTTCTGTAAAGTGTTGCATGATTTTGGTTTTAAAACAGAAATTCACAAAAACAAGCCGCCATATCCTTTGACTTACGAATTGCCCTATAACCCTAATGATATGGCTAATCTTTTTCATGATGGAACCACAATACATATGTGGGCTGTAGTATATTGGGCAAATAAACAGAGGCGGGAATTCACCGACAAAGAAACAGCAGATTTGTGGATGCTTAAATTAACAGAATATGGTTGTGAGGTTGAAAATGCGATTCATTAATATTTTAATACTGTCAATTGTTATAGGTGTTCCCATAATATTAATTTCATGTTCCCGCCGCGAAAAACCTACACGTCCCGTTGTTCCCGTTCCATGTCCAAAAGCATCTCTACCTGAAGCTAAACCAGAACCTCCCGCACCAACATATACATTAAAATACAATACTAATGGATATAAAATAACGAGGCGGTTTGAGCGTGACCCACATACTGATTTTGAGGCTAATGCAAGGTCTTTCAATCATATAATGAAGGAGATGGGGTTTGAAACGCAAATGTCATCTGTAGGGTTTGATTTCCATGTTCAGTATTGGACCGTACAAGGAAGAGATCGGATTAGGGATTTTGATAGTTTAGATGTGGCTAGACTGTGGCAGCTTAAGTTGATGGATTATGGGTGTAAAGTAGAGCTTTCTTACGCTACGGCAGTGATTTATTGAGTTCTCACTTTAATTTTAATTGAATTTTCTATATCTTGATCGGTGATGAAGATTAGATATCCGCCCCCACCCGCCCCTGATATTTTAACTCCCAATATTTTATTTCTGTATTTTTTGATTATTTTGGCTATTCTATGAGTTATCATATTGGGGAACATAGCCACTTGGGCACCGAAACACTTTTCTACGTGTAGCCCTAACATGCTGGCATGTTTTAATTCAATTGCTTTCCAAACTTTGTGGGCATTGAAGGCTAAACCTCTAACATATTCTTCTTTAATATTGGTATTGGACAGCACAGAATAGTCTTTTGGTCTTGGATATAAGGGGACTAAGCGAATGTGGTCTTCTAACCAACGCGCAGTGTCATCATCTACAATAGACTCTATAGCTTCCGGCCAATACTTACCGGAATAGTCTAATTTATTAACTCCTGGCATGACAATTCCCAATGTATCTTGAGAACCAGAAACAAACTCTTTATCGGGGAAATTATCATAAGAAAATAGGAGTTTTGCATTTTCTTCGTAGTCACCATAAGGAATCCCAGAGCCCCATAATTTAATGGCTTTTTCTCTGGTGGAGGTAGCCATTCCGCTTCTTCTAAAGAAAATATGTGAGGCTTCTAATGAGATGGTGATAACAGGCCCGTGCCCCATATTGGAAACCCACGGTTGATCCAGCCAGCCTCCTGCCAAATCAATACGATAGGGCATTTCTATTTCGCCAAGCAATTTTGATGTACTGCGAGCGGGAAGAGTTTTGTAGGGGGACCGATTGAGGACAATATATTTAATTTTTAGCTCTTTGCACAGGTCTTCCTTTTCTTGGGAATGACCATCAGAATTGACCACAAACGCCCCTGGCTTTAATTGTTTTAATTCGTTTAAGAAATCTAGTGTCCCAGACCCCTGAGCGATAAAAGCTTTTTTAATATATTTGATAGACTCCATAATAAAGAGGCGTTCTTGCTCGTTATAGATGGGAGTTCTATTTTTTAGTTCTTGGATTGTTTGATCTGATCCAATGGAGACATATAGATCGCCGTATTCAGCGGCTTCTTTAAGAAATTGGATATGGCCGCTGTGGATTAGATCGAAGCAGCCTGATACTAGTACCTTCATATCCTAATTAAGCAATGTTACGCCATTTCTGGTCCAGCACCCATTCCGGGGCCTTCTATTTCTGGTCCGAACCCTCTTTTGCGATTTTTATGTCGCCTTGGGCGTTCCATCTCGGGCGGTCCCATTTCATCTTCGGGGGCTTCTTCTTCGCCACCAAATTCATCTTCTTCGTCACCTGCTCCAAACCCATCGTCAGGATCTTCCTCATCTTCCGCCCCAAATTCATCTTCTGCTGGCGTTTCTTCTTCTTCGTCCTCAAAGTCCCCTAAGTCGGGTTTCTTTTTTTTAAGAACTTCAGCTTCGGTTTCATCGCCTTCAAATCCGATAGGCGGGGCGATGGCTTCCATTAATTTAACGCCTCTTTTTTTAAGAATTCTGAGGAATACATCGAGTAGGTTTCTATTTTCACCTACGAGATATGCGACATATTCTACGGCTTCCAAGGGGTTCGGATGAAATTTGTCCCTACCAACGGTAATGGAGGGGATATCATAATCCACAACTTTATCATTTAGTTCCGACATTAGTTGGGTAACAGAAATTAGACTTTTGTTGGAAATCAATGATTCGGCTTGTGGAACACCCTTTTCACTTTTGGGCATAGTAGGCTTAGTTTCAAGCTTAGAGGTATCAGTTTTTGGCTCATACGGTGGATCAACACCCATATCGCCAAAGGCTTTGTCCCCAGTGGACATAGATGCGGCTTTATAAGGGTGAGGCTTTCCGCCACTTACATTGGCTGGAGGAATTGAACCCTTTGGGGGTGCTTTTTCATCGGTGAAATGGTCATCACCCATGCCACTTCCAGGCTTATCCTGCATGCTACCTTTAGCATTTAGGTATTCTTGAAACGTGCGGGCACGTTCTTGAACTTGGTGATTTTTGATGCCTTTTCGTTTTTCTTTACCCTCTTCACCTGCTTTATTAGTGTCACCGTGATAATCGGGCACTTCTTCAACGGGCGGTTTCTCAACAGCCATTTTGCATTTGCAATTTTTCTTAACTTCTAAATAATCTTGAAATGATGCATAAGCCATAATCTGATACCTCTAGCTTGTTTTATTACTTTATCTAGCCTTTATATTTAATTATTCTTCTGCTTTTTCGTCTTTTGTATTACAAGCCATTAGCATCCACATGATTAAATAAGCAATAATACCGAAACCGAACCACAAGCTGAAGATTATCCACGCCAACCGGACTACAATATGCGGTAGCCCCATCATGTTGGCAATTCCGGCGCACACACCGGCAAGCACTCTGTTTTCCTTGTCAAGTTTCAATTGCTTTAAACCATCAAGGAATTCCTTTTTGTCTTTTGCTACGGGCATTAGTAACCATAAAATTGGGTAAATCCAAATGGAAACGCCCACCCACAAAATCGCAATAAGGAAGATCAATCTCATAACTAAGATTGGCATTCCAACTGCATTCGCTAATCCAGCACAAACACCGCCGATAATGGCATTTTCTTTGTCTCTATACATAATAGTATCCTCCTGTGATACTGTTATGTATTATTGTTATGAACAATTTCCCAAGCCAGTTGACGTTCCTTTTTTCTATGGTATGATTAGGATAGGACCACTAGCAATCGCGGGGACGACCCGCTCAATCATGAGGCACGAAGACGGCACATTTGACACCCCACTATGGGGGGACAAGGATGGCATTGTAGTAGGGTTTATGGAGCAAGTAGAGTGGGATTACGAAATTGGTGGCGATAGATTAGGCACCATCGTTTATCCCGATCCCGAAGCCGTACCAGGACATAAAGGGTGTGGCTTAGTTGAAGTTGAAGTCAAATTGAGGCGGGTAATAGAAAAAGCAGACTTCAGTAAAGGAAATAGTCGTACTCCTGCTGAAGTAAAGAAACGCCTCAAAAAATTGACAGATGATCCCGAATACCGTGAATATTTGCGATTACGGGATAAGTTCGATCATCGCTGGAAACATTACAGAAAACTTAGGGAAAAGTAGGAGCAACGCTTGTCGTTGTCGTGGGTGTGGTCTGTGCGGAAGCACGCCATAACTGGAGCCAGTATTCCGTAGGCTAGAACCGTCCTTAGCGGCACTGCTGGCGGTAGGCAAAGCAAACTCAATCGCGCCGCCTGCCCTCCTATCAGCGGGTTCAAATAACGGTTCTGAAAAAGAGCCCGCAATTTTTACAAGCTGTAGGTCGTCATGACAGTTTCAAGAAGTAAAACAACTGAAACTCTTTAATGTTTTCAATGTCCTTGCGCCTATTGAAGCATGGGAGAGAAAAACAGATATTGACCCTATTGTAACGGCAACGAACGGCAACTATTTGGCAAGTGACAAATGATGATGATAACCCGGATGACCACCACTCAGCCGGTGAAGTGGCTCATTTCTTCCTAGCCCAATGGTGATTAAAATGGCTGCTAGATTAGTAAAAGGCAAAGCCAGAATTATAGATGAAGTGCAAAATTCATCTCTTGAGTATGTTAAATTCATGGTGGTTTGTGAGAAGTGTGGAAGAGATTGTTCTGGGATTAAAACTCTACATCGCGGTCAAGGTGGTGTGTGTGGTGGTTATTGTTCTCACTGTGATGAGTTTTCCACTGAAGTAGATTTTGTATGGGAGTAATAAAATGACCGATGAACAATTATTGAAGCATTGTTTGCTGCCCCGTTGGCGTATTCTTGTTGAAGAAAAAAGAGTTGATGGTGGATTTGGTCACCGCCTTTATTGGGAGTGGTGTGATAAAGGGGGGAATAGCTCGGGGGGACGAGAAGTAGAAGACGGTAATTGGCAGTTGTTTGCTGATATGTTTAATGGTGTAGGAAGTCACCCGACAATGAGATTGGGAAAATTTCCTGATTCTGAGGCTTTTGATGAATTAAGAAAATTGGTCGAATCAGAGGAGAAAAAAGATGGAAAAGATGGATGATATTGCTGGTAAAACAGACCAACAAGTTGTAGATTGGCTCAAAGAAATGGGCGTAGAAAATGTCAGACAAATAGGCCCTGGCGGGCATGCATTCCATGTAGGTAAGGATGCAAATGGTGGGTTGGTATTACAGGAAGGTGGAGCCGCCCCAAAACCTCAAATTGTACCGGGAGATGCAGTAAAAGATTTGAAAGCAAGGTCTGCGAGAGCAAGAAAGTTGCTGTGATACATCCTACTTCCAAAGAAATATTTGATTTTGAAGACAGTTCAGACTATACTTCAAATCAAATATTTGTTATCTTGCGTATGTTTATAGCGGCTGAATATGACCGTGATCCTACAGTGCTGGATCGGTTGAAGGTTTGGCTGGCTAAAATGGGCACAGCAAAGGAGGAAACAGAAGCATACATAAAGAACCTTAAAAAAGGGGAGGAATTTGGTTTCGACACACAAACAAGCGCTTGGGTGGCGTGTAGTGGTTGATCGACAGGCCACTTTAAAAGTCGATTAAAACTTTATTTGTCGAAGCTCCGCTTCAAATGGCTGCGTAAGCAGCCCGAGACAAAGAATCCTTAGCTAACGGAGTCTGAAGTCTCGCCATAAAAGTTGGCTACTCTTGAGTTCATGCAACGACGATCTCAAGTAAGATTTGTTGCTGGTTGATTTACACTTTTGTTTGTTGTAGTGTAATGATGCGAGAAAATGAACAATAAACTACACACGTAGATGCCCCTGTGTGAGTTCGTCGTGGACATGGGTTCGAGTCCCATCCTCTCCACTAAAATCCACCAAAATTATTGGTGGATTTTTTATTATCCAGCCATATATAAAATTAAAATGTAATGGCTGGGTAAATATATGAATGTTAAAGTTAAATGTTCTCATTGTGGAAATTATTTTGAAAGAGAAAAATCGGTAGTTGAATTTCGAAAAAAAAGAGGAATGAGATCGTATTGTAGTAGAAAGTGTGTTGGAAAAGATAATTTTAATCAGTTAGAGAAGCCGCCCAAGGGTGTTGTGCATCCCAATCTTGTCTCTCACACCCGAAAAAATTCACTAACTCCATTTCGTAATTTTTTTCGCTCTGCCAAACGTCGTCAATTTTCTGATAAAGGTAGAAATGATGGTTTTGATTTGTCGGTTGAGGATTTAGTGAATCAATGGGACGAACAAGGAGGAAAATGCCCTTACACTGGCTGGGATTTAGATATTAGGGCACAATCTCGTTCTGCAAAAGCTGAAAAGATTAAAATGTATCATCCAAAGCGAGCAAGTTTAGATCGAATTGATTCGTCTAAACCTTACACTAAAGATAATATTCAATTTGTATCTTTAATGGCTCAATATGCTAAAAATACTTGGGATGGCAATGAACTTATAGAATTTTGTGAAGCGGTGGTAGAACATAATAATCCCTACTAATGCCATAAGCATTGTAATATATAACAACAAATGTTGTCAAAATTCGCCTCTTTTGTTACTATCTATATTAGAGGAATTGTACCGAAAGCAAGAAAGGATAAATTATGGATTCTGACATGAGATGTCCAAATTGTGGCGGTCTGCTTTTCATCGTTCAAAGAACTAAAGTTCATTGTGTTCAATGTCACCAAGCTATAGAATCGTGTGACATTTCTAAAGTCATTTCGGCTCAAGATCAACAAGAAGAAGCCGCCTAAAGGGATTCTAAAATGGCAATGATTAGCGGAACCCGTGAGTGGGCTGTTGCAAGCATTAATTGCGTGTTGGGGTGTCCCCATCGCTGTAGGTATTGTTATGCAAGAGCTAAAGCGAAAAAGTTCAAACTTATCAATAATTTAGAAGAATGGGGAACTACGTACCATAGGGTTCGTGCAAAAGAAGTACGTAAGAAAAGAAAGAAATTTGATGGAACTGTAATGTTCCCCACCACGCATGATATTACGCCTAAAGGTTTTGATGCGTGTATGGCTGTTCTAGAAAATCTTTTTGAGGCGGGCAATGATGTTTTAATAGTGAGCAAACCTCACCTGGAATGCATCGCGGAGATATGTACAAAGTTTAAAGAATACAAGGATCAAATCCTCTTTAGGTTCACCATTGGGGCAATGGATGATGAGATTTTATCTTATTGGGAGCCGGTAGCCCCAAAGTTTGAGGAACGATTGGCTTCTTTGGCGTTAGCATTTGGCAACGGTTTCAGGACCAGTGTTAGTGCAGAGCCGATGTTAGATTCTGATAATGTGGCTGCTTTATTTTATAGGCTTGAGCCTATTGTAACGGACAGTATTTGGATTGGAAAGATGAATGATGTTCGCAACCGTGTTCAGCCAGATACAAGTGAAGAAGCGATTGCCAGAATTGAAGTTGGACAGACAGACGAACGAATTAAAGAAATATATGAGCAATTAAAGAATGAGCCCAAGGTTAGATGGAAGGAATCTTTCAAGGAAGTGCTTGGATTAGAACTTCCGCAAGAGCCGGGTCTTGATATTTAGTCCCCAAATTTATAATTAAATTGTTTTAAATCCTCAGCACAGTAACTTTCTACTAATTCCCGCAATTCTTTTGTATAATATTCTGTGTAATGTTTTTTATCCTTCCGGTGCTGGCCTCTACATCTGGGAAGTTCAGTTCTCGGCAAGCCGATAGTATCACAAATATAATTAAAATCTGTCTTTAAGTTTTCATATCTCCCAATGAAATCAACTTTTATTTCATTGTATCTACACCATGTACGATATATGAAATTCCCAGGCAGACATGGGTATTTTAAAACAAATTGGTTAAAGCTATCATATTTTTTAGGCCCTCCAAGATGCCAATAACGAGAGACTAATCTATCAAAAGGGTTTCTTACAAACACAAATTTAAAGTATTGTTTAATTTCATCTTGAGGTAGAGTCGCTACTAGGCTTTTTAAACTTTCGTGGGGAGAAAAGAATTGTGTTCTGCGATAGTGTCCCGGCAGTTGTTCGCGTGTCGGCGGGGTCTTCTTTGGATTGAGAAGTTGATAGCAGTTCCCTC
>JGI10211J14876_10000469_pt1 | contig 17426 bp, 14 predicted proteins | sample Etolagsediment_FD_14876 | JGI IMG/M metagenome (IMG submission 14876)
TTTAAAAAATGAAATTAGAAAAATCTCTTGGTAAAAGAAAATTAAGTTTGTATAAAGAAAATATAGATAATGTACAATCTAAAAAATCAAAAAAAGATGAAGATTTTATTTCATGGTGTATAAATAATGCACATGGATCAACATTTGAGAACACAGAATTGATTATTACTTTGATTAATACTTCTAAAAAAAATTGTACCATTTCAGATAAAATAAAAAAAATAAATTTTTTATTAGAAGACCGCAATATATTGTTAAATGGTGGTGAAATATTTGATAATGTTATTTTATACGGTGATTTTGAACTTATTCATTATTTTTTAGATAGAAATGAAGATATGTCAATAAAAGACGAATCTTTCGATTACTTTTTGAAAAATCATGCAAATAAGTGTATTATTCAAAAAAATTATACATACATTGTTAATTTAATTAGAAAAATATTGTATAAAAGTACTATTTATTTTATTGGAGAATTATCAAAAGAAGAAGTAATATTAAATAATTATGATTTGTTAAAAGGTTTTGAATTAATTAACATAGATGGTTTTTATACATTGTTTTTTAAATGGAGAAATCATTTTATTAGTGAGAGAAAATTAAAACAAAAAAGAATTAATTTACTTCTATTAGAAAGAATTGAAAATACATTTAATACAAATCTAAAAAAAATGGTACAATTAATGGAAATTGATGCATTACATATGATATTTACAAAATATGTACGTGATATGTCTTTTAGAAATCATAATAATAATAATAAAGAGGATTACGACTTAAAGTATAGTTTGTTTTCAAAAAATGTAATAGAAACACATCCAAACGCAAAAAAAATACAAAGTTCATGTGTTCATACTTATTATGATTTTATTGAAAATATAGTGATTTTTATGCCTTATATGTTTATTAATTCAGAAAAAGATTATATGATTAAGTTTCAAAATGAATTTACAAAAAAAGTAATACATGAAAAACTTGGTTTTAACTTTACTTATTTGAAAAATAAAAAAAAAACAAATTACGAAATAAGTTTTAAAAATTTAATGACAGAGACATATGAGGAAGATGAAAGAAAAAAAATGTATTGGCATTCTAAAAAAATAAAATTTCCTAATCTTTATCTTTTTATGAAAAATTATTATAGTTTAAATGAATATTTATTCTTACATGTATTAAATNATAGAATACAAAATAAGATAAAAAAAGAAATAACTTTTAATAATCAAGGAAANAGCATTTTNTTTTATGATACATTTTGTAATCATTTTGAACGTATAAGTAGTTATTTATATTAAATCATTATTTGTATTTATTTATATTTTATAATCAAACATTTAATAACTAATGTATAAGAAATAATATTAAAATTACATTTTATAAAAAAAATATATCATTAAAAATTAGAATTTAAAATGATAAAACAAAATTTAAAAAAAAACAATCAACCTTATTTATTTAGAATAAAAAATAATAATGATATACCATTATTAACAAAACAAACAAAAATTACAAAAGAATTTTCTCCATTAAGTGGTGCTGAAACAAAATATGAACCACAAAAATGGAATAATCCTGATGTTATATCCAGTCATAATTGTTATAGTTATGCAATGGGGCATGTATTAAATAAATTAACAGACAAAGCACAGCCTGGATTTTCATCGGGTTTTAATTATGTAAATGATACAAATATGACATGTAAAAATTTTAAAAAACGATTATTAAAAGATAATCCGGGAAGTTATATTGAAAATTTTGAAAATCGTTGTTTAGATGGATTTTACAAAGTATTTTTAGCATTAGATGTCGGAAATGATTATCATTGGTGGAAACAAGATGATACTCAATATTGGTCTCATAAACCGGGAGCAACTGAAATTAGTAAAGTCGATGGAAATAAACGATTAATTAAAAATCCACTTAAATCAAGTCGTAATTTTGGACTGCGTAATTATGATAAACCATGTTTTTTTGCGTGTGTTCATAGTGATTTAACACGAACATTAGAGGATATATTTGAAAAATAAAAAGATTAACTTTTATATTTATTTTTATTTAATATAAATAAATATATAACAAAATAATATGAGTAAAAAAATAAAAAATCAACAACCTTATTTATTAAAACTAAATATTAATAAAAATGATTATTTACTTGAAAAAAATATATCTTTTCAAAAAGAATTTTCACCAATGAGTGGAGCAGAACTTAAATATGAACCCCAAAAATGGAATATACCAGGAGTAATAGATTCACATAATTGTTATGGTTATGCTTTAGGTAAAAAAATAAAAGAACTCAAACCAAATAAACAACAACCTGGATATGCTTCTGGTCATACACATATACCAAACTCACAATATGAATGTAAATATTTTTTAAAACGTTTAAAAAAAGATGCACCATCAAGTTATATTGAAAAATTTGATAATCCTTGTATTCCCGGATTTTATAAAGTATTTATGGCACTTGATAAAGAAAATGATTATCATTGGTATGCTCAAAATAACGATGGTTATTGGTCTCATAAACCAGGTTTAAGTGAGGTACCAATTTAGATGCTTCAAAAAAAAAAATAAAAAATCCACAATTAGCAAATCGTGATTATGGGTATTTAAATTATAAAACTGGATGTTTTTTCGCATGTGTCAATTCAGATTTATCAAGAGCATTAGGAAATATATATCAAATTAATGATTGATATACTCTCTTTTTTTAAGAAAAATATTTATTTTTAAGAATGTAAAGATAATAATAAATCATTGATTGTTTTTTCAATAATTTGTCTTTTTTTATCATAATCTTTATTACCAAAATCTAAATCTCTTTTTTTTTGAATAAGTAATTTTATTTTTTTTATAAAAATAATATTATTTTTAGATTTATTATGTTTTTTTATTAAATTATTAACAATATCAATACCTGTTAATTTTTGATTATTACTATTCATATTTTGATTTTCAACATGATTAACAGTACTATTTTGATTTGAATTATTTGTTATATTTATTTGAAGCTCATAAAGAATTGATTGATATATCATTTTTTTAAGTTCAAGAAGAGTTCTAAAAAATACTAAAAATTCTTTGAATAATTTATTTGTAAAATGATCAAGTTTTTCAATAGAATTTTGACTACATATTGAATTTCGTAACATTTGAACTAAATTAAAATTATCATCAAAATCAAATTTACTCTTAACAATACTTTGATAATTATTGGGTTTTTTACGAATCTCATCTAATACTTGTTTTTTATTTTTTAATATATTTTCAAGATTAAATTCAGCATCTACATCTTCACTACAAAAAGGATTAGGTACTTTTGATTTCTTAAAATTATCAAGTGTTGTCATTTCATGTAATTTTTCATCTATATAGGGTTCTATTATATTTAAAAATATTTTGTTAAATAATTTGTATAAATTATTTTCATTGTTAATTTTTTCTTTAATAAATGTTTTTTTCATAATATTCAATAATTCTTCTTTTGATTTAAAACTATTATTTGATCTATTAATTGAACTTGATACTTGTTTTTTTTTGTTTTCTTTCAGCATATAATCAATGAGTTGAGAATTACCATCACCACCTCTTTTTTTTTTAGGTTTATTTTTTTTTTTATCATTTTTCTTTTTTTTGGGTTGTTCAATTTTTATTTTAACATAGGTAGTAATTTTTTTTAAATTATCTTTTAATTTTTTAATGTCAAATATTTTACTAAAATCAGGATTTTCATCACTTATATATTTTATAATGTAAAAATAAGTATAAAAATATTGTAATAATAAACTTTCATCTATATTTGATACACTTTGTAATTGAGAGTAAAATTGTGTTTGATTTAAAATATTTGATTTACTACTTTTTATTAATTTTGAAAATAAATAGCGTGCAAATAATTCACCATAAATGTATTTTAAATTATTATTATCATGTATAAAAAATACATTTTTTTCAATTTTAAAATTTTGTTTATTTTCAAATTTATTATTTTTTAATTTTTTTGATAATTGAATATTATCTAATATCGATTTTACTTTGAATAATTGTTTATCTATCAATTTTATATTTGCTTCATATTTTTTTAACGTTGCATATATTTTTTTTTTATGACTCTCTTTTTTCTTTGTTAATACATTCATAAAAACATTACTTTTTTCTTCAATTACATGATTAATAGAATTTTGAATATTATTTTGTAAATCTTTATTTTTTATTGTTTTAATGTCAAAAAATAAAAAAGTTATAAATGTTTTTTTATCAATTTTATTTTTATTTAAAAAATCAATTAAATAATTGTCTCTGAAAATATCATTCATATTTAATATTTTATTACCTTTTAAGCCTTGTTTTTCATTGTTATTTTCATAATTATTTTCATTGTTATTTTCATTATTTGTATTATTTTCATTATTTATATTATTTTCATTATTTATATTATTTTCATAATTTTCATTATTATTCATAATAATGAACAATATTATTTTTCATATTTCTTAATGTGTTGAAATTTTAGTTAAGTATAATTCTTTTATTTTTGTCATTTTTTCTATTAAATTATTTTTTAATTCAATATTTAACATTGATGTTTCTACAATTCTAAATAAGAAATAAGAGATAAGATAATACATTTTAGAAATAATAAAATATTTCTTTTTCGAAGAAGAATTAATATTTGATTTAGATTGTAATAATATAAAATGAGTTGATTTTTTAATATTTTCTTTAAAATAACTTAAAATATAATTGCCTATTTGAATCTTTTGTTTTTTTTCCAAATTATTTTGAATAAAATATTGTTTTTTATTATTTAAAAAGCTTAATAATTCAATTGGAATACAATCACTAAATGTTTCTATAATAATTTCTATTATTTTTTTATTGAATTTATTAAATGAAGAAGCTTCATTTATATTATAATCTAAGGTACTTAATGAATCATCTAAATAACTACCATTCATATATTGGGTTCCAATAAATAATTTTTCTTTTGAATAAATATCAGTCTGAGACGATGAATTTATAAAATTACTCATAAAATTATACACTAAATCTATGTTATTATCTAATAAAATTGGATATTTTTTTTCTATTTCTTTACCAAAAAATATAATACTGTCTTTTATATCATATACTTTTCTTTCTTCATCAAAACTAATACCATAAATATCTATCATTTTGCTTGGTTTAAACAATTGATAAGCATTATTTAATAAAAACTTTTTGTAATTAAGAAGTCCATGATTTAATTTTTTTAAATAATCAAAGCATGCTTCATAATTTAAATTTTTAAATGCTGAGTTATTAGATTGTTTTAGACTAATGATATATTTTGTGATATTATCTATATAATGATAATATAAATCATAAAATAACTGTATATGTTGAAATAAAATTAAATAAGCAATTTTATCATACATTAATTTATATTTTTTTAAAGGTTCTTTATTAAACCAAATATTAATGACCTGAATTAATTCATTATAGATTTTAAAGTATTGGTCTGGTTTTTTTAAGTAAGATGATATTTTATTTTTTTCTATTTTATATGGTATATTATCTTTAAAATAATAAGGAATAAAATATTTTGGATTTAATATTCTTTTTTGAACTTTATTTCTAACACTTTGAATGGGAAAATATTTTAAATTATTTATATTTGACTCTAAATTATTTACATATTCTATTATTATTAATTTTTTTTCATTATTCCCATTGGTTAATAATGAATTAAGTGTTTCACCTAAATTTATATTTTGAATAGGAAGAAAGAAAAAAGAATTATTTGTTTTATCTTCATGAATATATATATTTTTAATTTCTGAAAAAAATTGTGTCATTTGAGAAAAATTTTTTGTACCTAATCTATTTTTATAATTTTTATTTATACTTGAATTTATATTCTTTAAAATACCCAATGATGGACTATTATTATTAATAACAATACCTTGTACTAATAAATTAAGTTGTTTTTTTATATGTATATTTTGAATTAGATTATTTGAACTTGATACAAATAATGAATTTAATTGAATATATTCAGATTTAAAAAATGGATTTGCTTTTATATTGTTATTACTATTTTTTTTATTTATTTTTTTTTCTAATGAAAATAATTTTTGAACAAAAGAAGGTATATCGCCATTTATTAATAAATTTTCATAAATAGTTTGAATTTGATTTAAAACTGGATTTTTATTAAAATAATAAATTTGATTTAGTTTTTTACTATTTTTTAAATTATTATTATCTTCTAATATTTTTTTTAGATTATTTTTATGTTTTGCCAATATTGATTTTTTAGATGTATTATTATTCAAAAAATCATTTTTTATATAAATATTATTTGATTTACACAATAATTTTGATGTTTCAAAATAATTATCAATTGTATTCATTCTAATAAATAAGACTATTTTTATTTATACATTTTAAAAAAAAAACATTTAATAATTACCAAATTTTGAATTAATATTATTATCATTTCCACTTACATAAGCATTTAATGAAACACCATCAAGACCCATTCTTGGAGGAGATGGATATAAATAAGAAGGTAATTCATTTGATAAATTCTCATTGGTTAGATTATTAAGTAATATAAAAAATATAATAAACAATAAAATTGAAGCAAATATACCATTTTTATTAATACCTAAAATTGGATACGTTAATACTGTGGCTAAAATAAGGGCACTTATTATATTTCTTAAATTTGGAAAATACAAACTGTTTGGAATATTTACATTAAAATTTTCTACAATCATATACTTATTAATTATATTTTTTTTATAATTTAATTTTTTATAAATTCAATTATCTTGTAAATCAATTCATTGTTAAATTCAATATTAGAATGAGTACCATTTGTGATTAAAAATTCATTACTATATTTCGCAAGTTCTTGAGCATTTGATAAAGGTATTATTTCATCATTATTACTATGTATAACCATTGACTTCATTTTTTTTTGTATTAAATTAATTTTATATCGATGTTTTAAATAATTAAGTGTTTCAAAACCTAAATGTTCTATAAAATAATTTAAATATTGAGATATACTTAAATTTTTTATTATTAATTTTATATCACTAAAAGTAGATTGTAATATCATATATTTCGCATTTAATTTATTTGCTAAATTAGAAACAATCGCACCTCCAATTGATTCACCATAAAATATTATATTTTCATGTTTAAATTCTTTATTTTCTTTTAAGAAATCATAAAATAATTCACCACATATCACACAATTTGTTTCATTTGGTTGTCCTTGACTTAAACCAAAACCAGGATAATCAAAAAACATTAATGAAAAACCTAAATCATAAAAAATTTTAATATAATTAAGTCGAAAAGATATATTTCCTGCATTTCCATGTAAAAATAAAATAACTTTATTTTTTATATTCATATGCATATTTTTTTTTACTTTATTTTTTATAAACCAACCATGAATTTTATAAATATCCATATTTAAATAAATATCTTCATATTCTATTCCTAAATGAAGAGGTGTTTTATCTAAACCTTTTTGAGGAAAAAATACAAAAGGTTCAATGAAATTTTTTAACATTTTCTAATTTTACAAAAATAAATATTTTAAAATATAACCTTAGTTTAAGATTTCATATTTTTTTAGTTGTTATATTATGTTGGCTTCACTTCAAACATTTTTAAAAAATAGTGGATGTTCATATTGTCAAGAAAATGATTATAGTGATTCAAAAGAAATATATTCCAATTGGTCTCTTTATATAAAAGAATATGAAATGTATTCATCGTTAATTTTATATCATGATAAAATGAAAAAAGATATTTCGTTTTATATTAAACAAAATGAATCCATTAAACTTCTCAAAAAAAATAAAATTATTATAGAAGTGGATTATATTTCTAAAGATGATGTAAATCATTTGGCCATTTTAGTTCCTCATGAAAAATATCAAGAATATTATGAAAATATAGAAAAAAAAAATAAAAATTTTAATCATGAGTTAAATGCCTATTTAGTAGATTCTTTTGATATTTTATTTAAAAAATAAAATTACATATAATATGAATCATATTGCATTATATATATTGTACATATTTGTTGGATTATTTAGTGGATTTTTTACAGGTGCTGTGGGGATTGGTGCTGGTGTCTTAATGATACCATTATTAAATCATTTAGGTATGTCTTTAGGAGAAAGTGTTGCTACAGGTTTAGTCATTCAATTAATTCCTCAATCAATATTTGGTGCATATGAATATTATAAAAAAGGTAAAGTTATTTGGTTAAATACATTATTAGTATTGATTGGATCATCTTATGGAATTTATTTAGGTTCATTATTTAATACAAAAAAAATTATACCAAAAAAATATTTATATTTAATATTATCTATTTTATTATTTATTTCGTCAATATATATTTATATAAAACATGTTATTTATCATGCACCTATAAATATTACTAATTAATATATAAACCAATTAAATCATCTTCAGAATCGCTTTCTGTTAAAGAATACATTAATGAGTCATTACTAAAATGATTATTTATACAAAATGGATTTTGAAATAAACAAAATAAAAATGAAAATACTTCTTCACAATTCATATTTATTTATTTAAAATAATATTGTAAATTTTACAATATGATTTTACCTTTAGATATTATTCAATATATACTTACTTTTAATATAAAAAAATGTCATGTTTGTCAAAAATATATTGATGATTTAACATATTATAAAAAATTAAATACTTTTTTTTTTTGTTCAAAAATATGTTTTGAAATGACTTAAAAATATAATGTTAATAATAATTATTTAAAAAAAAATAAAAGTTGATTTATTACTACTTAAAAAATAAATAGTATACTAATATAATCTAATGACGCAACTATTACGTGAATTACAAAATGGAGAAAAATTAGAAAGTATAGATAAAATTCAATTTAGTTTATTTAGTCATGAAGATATAAAAAAGGGTTCTGTTGCTGATATATTAACATTTGATACTTATGAAGGAAATATACCAAAGAATAATGGACTTTTTGATCATAATATGGGATCAATTGATGCTGCTATTTTTTGTCCAGTAGATGAAAAAAAAGCAGAATTATGTCCAGGCTATTTTGGTAAGATTGATTTAGCACTCCCTGTTTTTAATCCTCATTTCATAAGCATCACAGAAAAAGTATTAAAATGTGTATGTTTTCATTGTTCAAATTTATTAGTGGACAAAGAAGACCCCAATGTATTAAGCATATTAGGAAATAAAAAAGGTTATTCAAGATTTAAATTATTAAGTGAATTAAGTGGAAAAAATAAGAAATGTATTTATAATGGAGGTTGTCAAGCGTTACAGCCTATGAAAATAACAAGAACAAAGGACCAAATTAATCATATTCGTTTTTTCGCAGAATTCTCACAAAATACATTTAAAAATTCTACAAAAGCATCAAATATTGAAAATTTTAGTCCATTAGTTATTTATCAAATTTTTAAAAAAATAAAAAATGAAGATGTTGATTTTATGGGATTATCAAATAAATATAGTCGTCCGGAGTGGATGATTATTACAAGTTTAAATATTCCACCACCTTCTGTTCGTCCATCTGTCAAGCAATCAGATAATAAACGTTCAGAAGATGATTTAACATATGCATTATCGATGATTGTAAAAGCAAATAAACAATTAAAAAATGAAATTGAAAAAAATCCAGAAAATAAGAAAAAAATAGATAATTATCAAAGTTTTTTACAATATCATGTAAGTACGTATATGGACAATGAAATACCCAATGTAAAACCTCAAGCTCAACGTTCTACTTATCGACCAATTAAGGCTATTACACAACGTTTAAAAGGTAAAGAAGGACGACTTCGTATGAATATCATGGGAAAACGTGTTGATTATTCAGCTCGTACAGTTATTTCAGTGGACCCTAATTTAAATATTGATCAATTTGGTGTTCCTGAAAAAATTGCTATGAATTTAACGTTTCCTGAGGTAGTAAATAAATATAATATTGAAAAATTACGTTCTATGGTATTAAATGGACCTTATAATTATCCTGGTGCTAAAACAATTACAAAAGGAAGTTCTGGAAATCAAATGAATATTTCATTGAAGCATGTTGATGTTGTAAAACAAGCAAATGAATTAGAGATTGGTAATATTGTTCATCGTCATTTAGTAGATGGAGACCCTTGTTTATTTAACAGACAACCCACACTTCATAAAATGTCAATGATGACTCATAAAATTGTTATATTACCTCATAGTACATTCCGTTTAAATGTTACTGTTTGTAAGCCATATAATGCGGATTTTGATGGGGATGAAATGAATATGCATATTCCTCAATCGATTCAAACTCAAACGGAATTGGAACAAATTAGTTTGGTTCATGAAAATCTTATTAGTCCTGGTAATTCAAAACCTTCTATTGAAATTGTACAAGATACATTGATTGGTGCTTATTTAATGACAATTAAAGATGTTAAAATAAATGAAACACAAATGTATAATTATATGGCATTTTCAAAATCATTTAATGGAAAATTACCTGACCCGGAATTTAAGGAAAATGGAATGAATTATTGGAGTGGAAAGCAACTTTTCTCTCTTATATTACCTGATATTAATATTAGTCAATTGGATAGTGTTAAAATTATTCATGGTCAAGTAAAAGAAGGGTATTTATCTGAAAAATCATTAGGTTCTAATCCAAGTGGATTAATTAAACAAATATTTAATGCTTATGGTACTAAAGAATGTGTTAATTTCTTAAATAATACTCAAACGTTAGTTACACGATGGATGATGGACAATAGTTTTTCGATTTCATTTGGTGATTCTATTTTAACACCTACTGAACGTAAAACAGTTCGTGAAATAACAGACAAATATTATGAAGAAGCATATGAATTAATTAAAATGGCACATTTTGGAACATTTGCTACAGAATTAGATGATTCATTAAAATTTTTAAAGATGGAGTCTGAAATTGGTAATGTGTTGAGTAAATTAAGTGAAGATGTTAAAAATAATATCATGGATAATATTTCAAAAAGTAATAATTTTTATATTTCAGGAAATAAAGGTGCTGGTTCAAAGGGTAAAAGTGAAAATATGCAGCAAATTATGGGTGTTGTAGGACAACAGGCAATTTGGGGTAATCGTATTGACAATGGGTTTAGTGATCGAACACTGCCTCATTTTTACAAAAATGATATTGGTCCAGATGCCAAAGGATATTGTCGCAATAGTTTCATTGAAGGTTTAAGTCCCAGTGAAATGTTTTTTGCGGCAATGGGAGGTCGTTGTGGTTCAATTGATACAGCTATTCAAACGGCAGATTCTGGTTATATTTCTCGTAAATTAATTAAAGCACAAGAAGATATTGTTGTTAATTATGATTTAAGTGTAAGAAATTCTTCGGGTCATATTGTACAATTTGGTTATGGTGATGATAGTTTAGATCCTACAAAATTAGAAAAAATAGGTAAAATTGAATTATTTGAATTAAATAATGAAGAATTAAAAAATAAATATAAATTTGAAGAATTAGAAAATGCTAACTATTTTGAAAATTATATGACACATGAAGCTGTTGAAAAAATGATGGAAAATGATAATTATATTTCATTATTGAATCAAGAATACACTCAAATTATTGAATATCGAAATCAATTACGCAATGTATATTTTAAATTCACAGAAGCAATTGGAGATGTTGGAACTCATATTCCGATTAATTTATATCGAGAAATTCCATCACAATTAATTAAATTTAATATTGAACCTCATGATTTGAGTGATTTGACACCCAACTATATTATTGAACAATATGATAAATTAATGAAAGATTTAGTACAATATTTACCTGAAAAAGAAGAAAATTGGAAATTATTTAAAGTTATTTTTAAATCATTCTTATCAAGCAAACGTTTAATATGTGAATATCGTATGAATAAAATGGCATTTGATGATTTGATGGTATATATGAAGAACAAAATGTTAAGTGCATTGATTACACCTGGAGAAATGGTGGGTATTATTGGTGCACAAACATTGGGAGAGATTTCAACACAGCTCACATTGAATTCTGTTGTATTTGAAACAGATATTATTGTTCGTAATAAAAACAAAGATATTAAAAAGGTAAAAATTGGTGAATTTATTCAAGATGAGATTAATAAATCAAATAAAATTGATTATAATAAAGATAAAGATACAACATATGCAGAATGTAATGATTATTATGAAGTTCCATCATGTGATGAAAATGGTAACACTGTTTGGAAACAAATAGAAGCGGTTACTCAACATCCAGTTATTAATGAAGATGGTACTGATACCATGATAAAAATAACAACATTTGACAATAGAGAAGTCATTGCTACAAAAGCAAAATCATTTTTACAATTAATAAATGGAAAAATTATTCCTGTAAAAGGCGAAGAATTAAAAGAAGGAGATTATCTACCAGTGTCTAAAAAAAATTTAGAATTTAAAGAAAATAACTCATTACAATTAGAAAATATTTTAAGTAAAAAAGAATATATTTATGGTACAGAATTAGATAAAGCAAAAAATGTGATGAACGAATACCATTGGTGGTTAAAACACAATAATAAAACATTTACATTACCACATAAAAGAAGTGATAATGTTGTACAATTAATCAATGATAAAATTCGAAAAAGTTGTAAAACTAAATTAGAATTTATCCCTGGTTTTGTATATTGTTTTAATAATAGTAAATCAGACTATAAAATTCCTGAAACAATAGAACTTGATTATAATTTTGGTTATTTATTGGGTGCTTATACTGCTGAAGGATGTATGACAAATAATCAAATATCGATTTCAAATAATGATGATAATTATCTACAACCTATCTATAGAGTTTGTGAAAAATTTAATCTAACAACAAAAAAATATGTTCATGAAAATAAAAATAAAGATAATTGGAAAAGTTCAGATATTCGAATTTATAACACAGTATTAAGTAGAATACTTGAAAGTTTATGTGGAAAACTTAGTCATAATAAATTTATTCATGAAACAATTATATTTTCGAATAAAGAATGTTTAAATGGATTCTTAGATGCTTATTTTGGAGGAGATGGTACAATAGGTAGAAGAAAAACTAAAAATGGTGATTACAAATACGAAAATATTTCTGTGACATCAACATCATATCAATTATTAGAAGATTTAAATATTATATTAAAAAATCTAAACATTGTTGGCAATATTAGAAAATTTAAAAAAATCATCAAAAATAATATAAATAGTAAAAATATTCATCAATCATATACATTATATATTAATAATCAACAAAGTCAGAAATTAGGAAAATTATTAAATTTAAAAATCATAGAAAAGCAAGATAGAATTCAAGAATTATTAAAGACTACTTTTAAATATGAATATTCAAAGAGTTATGATATTATACCTAATATAATAGATGAAAGAATTAATTTTGAAAAAAGAAATGAAAGATATTCAGATATTATTTTTGATAAAATTATATCAATAGAAGAAGTTGATAATACAACTAATTATGCGTATGATTTAACTGTTAAGGATACGAGAAATTTTGATATATATAATGGGCTATGCATGAGAGATACATTTCATTTAGCTGGTGTAGGTGCTGCATCAAAAGTCATTACCGAGGGTGTTCCACGTTTGAAGGAAATTTTACGTTTATCTAAAAATTTAAAAGCAAAAAATATGAAAATATATTTAAAAGAAGAATATGCAAATGATAAAGATAGTGCTAAAAAAATTCAACCCAAATTTGCTTATACACAAATCAAGGATATATTAGACAGTAGTGAAATTATTTATGGTGGACCACATGGAAACACATCAAACAATGAAGATATGGAATTCATTCAATCTTATAAAGAATTTAGTGAATTATTTGATATTGATAATATTGATGAAGAGATCATGTCACCATGGATTTTACGTTTAACATTTGATAAAGAAGCTTTAATGAATAAGAAAATTAGTATTCAAGAAATTCAAGAAGCCATTAAAGAGGGGTCTAATAATGAAGATGAAATAGAATGTATTTACAGTGATGATAGTGCTCAAGATGTTATTATGCGCATTCGAATCAAGCAAGAACCTACAGAAAGCTTTTTGGATCACATGCGAGATTTTGAGAAACAATTGTCTGAATTTTCTCTTCGTGGTATTAAGGACATTGAAAATGTATTATTAACCGAGTCAAATCTTATTAAATACAATTTGGATGGTTCTATTCAACCAAGTAAAGAGTGGATATTAGAAACAAATGGATCTAATTTAATTGAAATATTAAGTCATGATCAAATTGATGTACAACGTACTGTAACAAATGATATTTTAGAGTTTCATGAAATATTTGGTATTGAGGCAACACGTGAATTAATATTAAAAGAATTAGGTCAAGTTTTCAAGGACAAACATCCAAACCCTCGTCATATTCAAATGTTAGCTGATATTATGACATATCGGGGTATTTTGATGCAAATTGAACGTCATGGTATGAATAAAAACCCTGAAGTAGGACCTATTGCCAAGGCCTCTTTTGAGGAGGTGATGAATATACTTACTAATTCGGCTGTTTTTGCGGAAAGTGATAATATGAAGGGTGTATCATCTAATATTTTAGCGGGTCAATTTTGTAAAAATGGTACCAATAGTTTTGAAATTTTTATGGACCAAGAAAAACTTATGGAAGAAGTACCTGATAATGATTATTTGATTGATGACACAACAAATGTTAAACCTGAAAATATTGATATATTAATGGATGAAATGTATGCTAAAAAGGAAGAACATGAAAATGTTGATATTGATGATTTTAACTTTGGTTTTGGTATGGAAGATAAACCTGAGTTTATGTTGTCTGAAAATAAAGAATTACAATTAACTATTGGTGAAAATAGTGAACAATTAGATGAATTAAATATTGATGAATTAGAATTAGAGGAATTACCCACTGAAAATAATATAAACATGGATGAATTGGAATTGGAAGATATACCTACAGAAGAAATAGAAGTAAAAGAAGAAAAACCAAAAAGAGGAAGAAAAAAGAAAAATAATTAAATCATTTTTTTAAATTAAAAATATATATTTGATTAATATTAATCATGTATATCAAATTATTCTTAATAAAAAATTGAAATTTTTTTATAATTTGAAATAAAAAACAATTAAGATGACAGATTATTCAAAAGAAGATTTAAGTCAATTGACGGTGGTAAAGCTAAAAAGTTTAGCAAAAGAACATGATATAAGTAAATGTTCAAATAAAAAGAAAGATGATTTAGTAGATTATCTTTTTGAACAATTGAAAAAGAAAAAAGATAATATAACTATTGATGGTTTAGTAAATGATGTTGTGAAAAATATTGAATGTGGAGATGAAAATGAAGCAGATAAAATTATTAATGATTATATTGATTCATTGAGTATAACTGAAAAATATACACATAACGCAAAATATTACAGAAAAAACTATGATTACATAAATAAACCCATGACTAAAAAAGATCTTGAAAAAGTTCTTAAAACAACACTTTTTTGTGGTGATATTATCCAAATGGATAATTATATGTCAAGAAGTACATTTATTGTATCTAAAAATGGTGTATTACAAAATACATGTATCAATAGTGAAACTATTAAAATTCCACTTCATATAAGTAAAGAATTTGAAAAACCAATAGACTCATTTAAATCTATACAATGTAATTATGAAGATAAATTTTTTGGTATTGAATTATCAAAAGATGACCCGTATATTGTAAAACATTTAGGTGTGTTTGATGCTCCAGCATATTGGAAATACTTCTATGTAAAAGAAGAAGACGAAGACACATTTTATATTTCAATTGATATTGGAGTCAAAGACCCATATAATGAAAATGATTATATTCAGATATTTGTTGATTTAAAAGAACCAGAAAAACATATTTCATTAATTAATTCAATTGAATATGTAAAAAGAATGGAATCTATTTATTCAAAAGAATATGAATCAATTTCATTAAATATTGTCTTTGAATATGAAGAAGATGAATTAACAGAAGAACAAAATAATTATTTGTATAATATTGATATACCAGATTATTCTTTGTTAAAAATTAACCCTGAATATTTTGATGAATTAAATAATTATGAATTAATATTTAGTTGTGAAAAAAAAGATACATCTAATATGATGGATTTTATTCATCATTATTTTTTTGAAAATAAAAAAAAATTTATTCAATCAATTGAATATATTCATTAAAAATTATCTTAATTTTAATACATTTTTAAATAATTTTATAATAACTCATTTACGTATCTTATATTTTAAAAAAAAAAAAATCGAATTTTTTTTAAGAATTAAATACAACTAATATCTCAAGAAGTAAGAGTATAAGTAAAACAATGGCAAAGACTTTTGTACCGAACCCTGTACAACTCGCTGACTTCATCAAAGACAAGATGGGGTTCAAATGTGAGTTTGGGTACTGCCCTTTTGTTCAACATTGGATGTTGAACAAGACCGAGACTGAACTCAAGATCTACATTGATGAGCTCAACAACAACAACAGAGAACTCTACAAATGGGTTCTTGCCAAGAAGATTGGTGCTGCCCGTACTTGCGGAAGAGTGGATCTTACACCCGGAAAATACTGTTTTCTTGCTGTGAATTACGATCTCAATAAAGAAATTACTGGGTTTGAACCCATTGATGGCGAGACATTTGACGAGTTCAAAGGTCCCAAGCCAGAAGTCGAAGTCGATACCGAGACCGAGACATTGCTCAGTGGGTTGTCCGAAAACCCTCCATCAGATACTGAAGAAGGTGCTGAGGAAGGTGCTGAGGAAGGTGCTGAGGAAGGTGCTGAGAAAGTTGATGAGGAAGATGATGAGGAAGATGATGAGGTCTACAACAGAGGTCTCATAAACGATCTACAGTGTCAGGTTGACACTTTGATGTTTCAGATCACCTGTGCCAACAATGAGATTGGTCGCCTAAATGGCCTTCTTAACATGAAGGAAGATCAGATTAAGAATCTGAACAATACCAAGGATGACCTTTACAAGAAACTCATTGATCACCTTGAAAAGAACAAGTAGAGAAGCAACTTTACTTTACAACACATAACAGGCACTAAAAACCCTGATGGCTGTTTTTTTTTGTTGGGTCTCTATGGAAAATATTGACAATGCAATAAATATAAAAAATAAAAAAAGACACACATATTTAACTTAAAAAATTATAAAAATCATATCATAAACAAAATTGAACCATTATTTGTTAAATTTACATGCCCTACCCACAAGTTAAAAAGTTGTTGTACATATTTTTCTTTTTTTAAAATTTGATGATGTTTTTTTCGTAAAACATTGTCTTTTTTTTC
>JGI10211J14876_10000470_pt1 | contig 17407 bp, 13 predicted proteins | sample Etolagsediment_FD_14876 | JGI IMG/M metagenome (IMG submission 14876)
CGACAGCTTCTGGGCCCACTCGGCCACCGTCGCCGCCTTCTGCCTCACCAGTATCTCGCTAACCGCCTGATACGCCAATTCCCCATCCTCGTCTGAACCTATCTTCTTCGCAAGCCACCCAATATCTTCCTCTTTGCCCACTTGGCCCGCAAGCTCTATCACAGCCTTCCTGACTATGCTGCTGCCGTCATCAACAAGCCCTCGTTCCTTAAACACCCTCAAGGCCTTACCTCCATCTATATTGATAACACCCGCTACCGCCGCCTCACGTATCGCATTATCCTCCTCACCCAGCCCTTCCATAAATGACTTCTCAAAAAGCTTCCCCGCCGATACCCTGTAGTGCCCCCCCCGACCGCACAACATCGCCATCACACCCAACAATTCACCACGAAGCGCCCCTTCCTCACCCTTGGCCTGTTCATATCTGCCCGCCACCAGCCCAAGATACTTCTGCGCCTGCGCCGGCTCAAGCCCGGCCAGCTCAAGAAGCTTACGAATCACCTCCGCACCCTTCTTCGCCTTTTCCGCATCCTTTTCAATTATGTACCGCCCGGCTAACTCTAAGGTCTCATTTTTAATCTCTCCGGGAAGCTCTATCTCCGAACCGGGCGAAAACGCGTAGTAACACGCCTCGCCGAGCGCTTCAAAAATCGCTAAACGCACATCATCATATTCCTCAACCCCGAATTGCGCAAGCAGCTTTTGGGCCGGATTAAGAACGCTCATCTTCGACAAAACCTTTGCCGTCGCAAGCCGAACCGACCGGTCCTGGTCCGATATCAACCTGATCAGTCTCGCCCCAAACTCGGCCGGTAAAACCATACCACTCGAACGGCCCGAAACCTTATCCAATGCCCAGAGCTTCACCACGGTAAACTCATCGCCTAACTTCTCAGCCAAAAACGCCCCCCGCGCCGTCTCATCGGCACCCTCATACTCCCTGTCCAGAGCTGCCAGATACCGCACCCGCCACCGGTCGCGCTCCAACTCAAGCTTGCGCATCTTCACTTCCTGCTGCAAAAGTCTTTCCATGCGAATTTCGTTTGGACTTTTCCGCTGAAGGTCCTTTAGTATTTCGCGCCAAACCTCCTTATCCGTCCCAACGGGGATCCCAAACGCGTCCTGCAGCGCCTTTTCCGCCGCCCCTGCCACCTCCTCGTCGGTATCATCAAGCAACCTGATAAGTTCTGACATCGCTTCTTTGTCCGTTCGAAGCTTCAGTGCATACACCACGTTCAGCCTGATTCGCCTGTCAAGTTCACCAGACCGTACTAATTTCTCCAACCTGCCCGATATCTCACGATATTTGAAAACCAGCATCGCCTCGGCCGCCAATTCCGCGCCCAACCCCGCCTCATCTATCAATATCCCCACTAATACCTCGCGAAAATCGTTCCTGTTCTTTATCACCGCACCCAATGCCCTGCAGCTGATAAGTCCCCTGCAAACCGCCTGCCTCGCCGCAGGATTGTCCTTGGAAACCAGCGCCTGCAATAATATTTCTCTCGACGCCCTGTCGGCACGCAGCAAAAGCTCTGTCGCCGCGTCCGTCCTGCTTTGCTCACTTGCCCCACGCAGCAACGCATCCTTATATATACGCAACTGCCTCGCCGAATCCGTCTCCACCCCATTATTCAATACATTTTCAGCCGCAGCCGCCTTATTATTCGCACAACCACCCCCCAAACCACTCCATATCAATAGCAAAACTATTATTATGAGACCGACCTTCTTCAAAAGCGCTCCTCTACAAATAACCTGTCACCCGCACCAAACACATAATACTCTAACAACAAACACCCAAATTCAAACCCACAATAATCAATCTTCACGCCTCTTGTCTCCTTTGTCCTCCGATAGTAAATAGAAAATGGAAAATAGTCAATTACAAGCCAAAAAATTAAAAAATATTTATTGACTATCACCTTGCCCTATGCTCTAATAGCACACGTGGTAGGGAGTATGCTCTTTCCCTCGGGGGCCGTACTCCTGGTAAGAAACGAGGGAGTTTGCATGACAGCCCCAATACCGGGGCTAAGGAGAAAGACATTTGGATACAGGTACGGTAAAATGGTTCAACGAAAATAAGGGATTCGGATTTATCACTCCCGATAGTGGCGGGGATGATTTGTTCGTCCATCACTCTAACATCGCGATGGGCGGCTTCCGGGCCCTTCAAGACGGACAGAAAGTCGAATATGAACCTGCCCAGGGGCGAAAAGGTCTCGAAGCAACGAAAGTAAAGCCCTGCTGATTTTAAGTCCACACCACCGCAGCACCAGGGAAATATAAAACTCCGCTCGGTGGCCGCTTTTGTAGGTCTTCTCAGTATTGCTCTTTACAACGAATTGCACCTTCAAACACACCCGAAGGTGTAACGGGGATCCTTTCTGTCATCAGCCCTACTCATAAAGTCTATCTATCATCTCCTCAGTCCAGCATGATACAATCGTGTGTTTCTTATACCTCTTTAAGATATCTATACTGTCATAAATTTGACTAATTTGGCGGCTTGCATCTTCATCGTAGCCTGCTTCCCGACATATTTCTTCCACCTCATCACAGTGAATTTCCGTACCTCTGCCAAGCAATTCGCCAAACAGTTCGATAGCTTTATTTTCGTCATGTTCAAATTTCCCATGGGTCTTACGATAAAGCTCTTGAATTGCTTTCTGATAAACCGCTCTTGCATCCATCTTAAAATCCTCTGCAAACGACTTCATTTTTAATAATATTATTTTCCCACATACAACTCACCCCTCTCCATTCTAAACCGTAGTAAAGAAGCTCAAACCCGAATTATACATAATCAACAAACAATAATCAACAATCAATCCCAAAACCCCTACAATGTACAAATTTTTTTTTGCCTAAAGGCGATTCCTTTCTTAACTAAAGGCGGTTTTACTTCTTTTCCGCCCAATCCCAGCCGGACCCACCCACATATTGTATATTTTAAAAGGGACATTTAGGGGACTGTACAATGTCCATACTTGGTGCTCATAATCTCAAACTTAAACTTATACTCTATGAGGGTGGGATAAGGTTCTTGAAGCAGGCGATTTCTGACCTTCAAGCCGGCGACCTCGCAGCTCATAACCGGAACATCGAAAAGACCCAAAATATCATCACCGAGCTGCAATCGGCCTTAAACACAGACCCCGGCGACCAGACCGCCCGAAACATACGTCAGCTTTATGACCTCATAAGCGACAACCTCGCTGAAGCAGCCCGCACACATGACCCCAAAATTCTCTATGAGATGGCCGATATTTTGCAAGAGCTCAGCCAAACCTGGCGACAGGCCACATACTAACCTTAACCTCACTTTGCCAACCGGCGGGTGGCAGCCTCAAGCGAAGCTTGGGGATGGTCTTATTTGAAGGATCTATTAAAACTCCATGGCGCAGCCATTCCACATTCGAAGTTCGATGTTGAACGTTGAGTTTACCCTGAGCTTGTGCCCAAGGTGCGTTCCACAATTTTGCACTTTGCATTTTACACTTTGCACTTCCTATGCCCCCAGCATTGCTGGGGATTCTTTGTTACGCATCGTAGGGGGTCAAAACAAAATCTCCTTTCCATCATACTTCGACGTTCGATATTCGGTGTTCGTTATTCGATATTTGTTTGGTCATTCTGAGCAACGCGAAGAATCTCAACCACTTCAACATTCGATATTCGGTGTTTGTTATTCGATATTCTCCTCCCTCCTATTTACCCTGCACGCTCTACGCTAAACGCTAATACGCCCCTCCGGCCCTATTGTGAAAGCGCATTTCATGCGAAAATCCGCCCATCCCTTCGCCCCTTGTCATTCCCGCGAAGGCGGGAATCCAGTTTTGTTCATTTGAATTTTGATGTTTGGATTTGTTTCGGATTTAGAGTTTAGGATTTAGAATTTCCACCCTTTGGGGGGCGATAGTGCAAGCGCATTTCATGCGAAAATCCCTGAATTGTCTAAGCTTTTATATGAACTGATGATTTAACGGGGTTTTGTAACTTATTCACTTGCCCCGGTTTTGTGATCGCAAGTCCTTTTCCGGGGTGGTTTTATTAATCTTCAGGTTCAAATACCCCTTTCTTTTTTAAATAATTCACTATTTTGGGATTAAGTTTGAAACAACCGTCTCTTGTAATACCCTGACCAATTATTCCTACAACTATTGATGCCGTTGCTTTAAAAGCTTCAATCGCATCATTTGGTAATCTTTCATGATCCTGAGACCACAGATGTAAATATTTTTTACGTATGCTCCGTATTGTATCGAATTTGTTTGCGGTCTCTTGATTTATTATCCCAAAAACCTTCAATATTTTAGTGCGTCTTTCTTGTCCCAATTTTTCAAATCTACTACCGAACATTAATTTCTGTTTTGCTTCGTCTAATTTCTCCCCACCTATCATTATATCTGATATGTCATAATATAAAATCGCAACCATTTCAGCAACCATCCCGCAAAGAGAAATAGTTCCCAAATGGTTCCCGGTTACATACGAAGCTTTAGCATGCCTTAAAGGCCATATAAGTTTTTCCAAGATACGATCTTCTGCTGGCACCATATTAAGTCTTGGATTCTCTACGCTTATTCTTCTATATCTTTCAATTAAATTGTCCGTATCAAAGCTTGTTGTAGGGCACATATATCGTAGTATTGCTTCTTGGGACACTTCGGTAGGTTCTAGCGTTGCCCATGGTTTGTCTACTTCTATGAAAGCAAGCGGATTAATCATCCCTTTCATAAGTTTTCCAAGCTTAGACTTCTTTTTCTTTGCCATTTTTTCCTCCTTTTCTATTCCATTGGCCAGGCGGCTGATAAACATAAATAAAACTGGCAACTACATATAAAAGCTATATCTGGTCGCGATGCGAGAGTTGGGAGCATCAAGAGGTATATATTTCATTATATCACCCACACCTCGAGCAGCTCTAAGTGTAATTGGATCACGCATGTCAAATTGAGTGTTGTTCCAATTCATTTTTGTCAAAGCAAGAATTTCTCGACAGAGCATTTCACGAGATTGTTCAATTAAATCAAACTGTATTTCTAATGCGCGAGGTACATAGAGCCCAGGGTAAGTCTCAAAGAATGGCACACTGCCTCTTGTATAGAGCAAATGCTTGTTGCCATCGAGTGGCATATGCGTACCACGTAAAACCGGATAAGCTCCCATTCTGAAAAGACGAATAGAACTTTTCCGTATACTTAACATATCAACCATTGATATCCGTTCTTGTTCAAGTCCTGCACGAAATCCAGCCTGTTCTTCTGGTGTGAAATAAGAACTCTTGTGCAGAACAACTCTGGCAGGTGTATTCTTGTGTTCATCATGATATAGTTGTAAAACCCGAATTATTATCGCTGCTGAATCTTCTTCGCTTAAATGTGGAGTACGGTCCTTCTTGGATAAACGGGCCTGTCCACCACGGACAATAACACCTTCTCCGCGATCATTAAATATTTGAGCGATGCTAGTCATAACAGTTTTTTCATCCAAACTCTTATAAAAGCTAATACCAACATGACAAGTTGTATAGTCGCTTGGTTTACGAGCCAACCGCCAAGGAGTACAGCCAGCCTTATAGTACATTGCAGTAAATAAGTTCCATGCTCGTGTTGCAGAATCTTGCAATTGACGAGCTTTTTTACTACGACTTTTCTTTTTTGTGGATTTACCACGAGTTCCCACATCAAAGGTAGAAGGTAGAACAAGTTGTATAGGAATTCGGTAGCACATTGCTTCAGACTTAAGGCAGTGATGAAAATCGTGGCGATAGCGATTAATAGCTTCTTCACCCTCCTCTGAATATCGGGCTATAGGACCTGTCATTTCTGCGGCACGATCAAGCTGATCGCCTAACATCTCAGGGATTATACAATAAATAACATCCGGTCTTATCTCATTAGCCAAATAGTCAAATTCAGATGTATAAAAACTAACTGCTTTTTTAATAATTTCACCAGGCGTAGACAATGACTGCAAATGAGAAATATCATTCGTAGAAAGATTTCTTATTGCACGATTATCACATACCCATTCTGCATTAAAAGGTGAATCTGCCCCAAATCCTGGGAATCTGGGAAATAAATTAGGTTTAGTGGTCTCTTTTGCATCGATACCTGAGCTACATTTATCTAACCAACTTAAAAAATTCTCTGTTGGGTCTGGTAAGCCAACTACTGCAATATTAATCTTCCGAGCATTAGTGCGTTCATCTTGATCAAAAGTTCCGTGATTTAGAATACCGAAACGTATATCTATATGACGACGCCCACCTCCAAATTCCAGTTCGACATCAACTTCGTCGATAAAACTTGTCTTGAACATCAGAACAGTCCCCAACTATCCATGTCATTTTTAAACAAAACATCATCCCTACGCCAACTTTGGTCATCCAAACCTCGTTCACACTTAACATTTAATGTTCTCCCAAAAGTAATCAATGGTTCCTCTTTAACATCAGAGTCGAAAAGTGTAGGTTTGTAGTGAGTGAGTATGTATTCCCACATGATAGTTTGTCCGAGAACAGCACTTGGACGTTCTTGCTTTTTGATGCCGGACAACAAATCCTCTGCATAACGATACGTGGTTTTACCGTCCGTGGTATAAATATAGTGAGGAGTAATCGCCAAGTACCACTTCCCATGAATTTTCAAGAAAGAATGTTTCATTGCGTTATGTCGACAATAAAAAATTTCTTTGGTTTCGTGTTGCCTTTTAATTATTACTACTTTACGGGATGTATCGTTCTTCATACTTCGATAATAGTATCGTCGTGGAAATATATCGCCGTTCTCATTACGTCCTGCTGGAAAATAGTAACATCGTTCTTCTTTAGAGTACCATATATGACGAATTCTCATGTCGAACCGTAAAACCCGATTCATCAGTCTGACAAATTCTCGCTGAACATCTGGATCTTCTGAATCAGCCCATTCATCGATATCAAATTCTTCAACTGAACCTCTATCACAAAGTTGAATCCATGGCTCTTCACGTAAATCATGAACACTTCTAATCATTTTTTCCGTTAGAAGCCAACCAGATGGTAGATTTAATTCTTGGTCTTTCGCCCAATCAAATATTTCCTCAGGGGCTCTGTAAGATGTAGAAGCACTATAGATTGATAAAGGAAAACATTTTATTTCAAGAAGATTGGAGTAGAGTGTTTCCTCGTGTTCCGACGCTGGCAAATATGGACCTACTTCTTTTGCCACCTCTTCCTGCAACTCTGCCTTATGTTGTTCTAAAAGCGCGTCAACTTTTTTACTCATGTCTTTGACAATGTCTCTGGTCTCTTCTGTCACCTCAGCCTTAGCTACACCGGATTCGGTCACCCATTGATTGAACTTCTCTTGTGACAGACCCCCGAGCGCCTTTTGCTTATCTTCCGGCAGTGCAGCCAATTCGGATATAAACGTCACGGGAATTTTTAGGGCTGCCGACGTCTCCGCCCCAGCAATTAGTGCCTTTAGTGCTGCATTAAGGACATGTTTTCGCTTTGACTTACCCATTTGCCTATTGTTTTTACTTTCAACAATTCTCCCGATTAACCTATCAATCTTGAGCGCCGCGAAATCCCGACCCATCGGGACTCACTAATCTACCAGATAAAATACTTCTCTATTATACGCACTAAATCCCCCGAATCAATAATCAATACGCAACCATCACAAATATTTCCTCATATATAAGCCGTCACCGACCAACCAAATGTTGATGAAAAAATCCCCCACTTAATCCTTTAGTGTGCGACCAACCTGTAGCCGCTGGCTTCAGAATGGGGCATTGCAAATGACCCGCGAACGAAGGTGGTAGCTTACGTGGTGCTCGCACCAAAGAAAGCTCCCGCCAAGTACGCAAAGCCAGCCAACAAAACAGCGTAATCTGCGCAATCTGCGTCCATCCGTGGCTAAAAAATCTCTGCGTTCTCTGTAATCTCCAAGGGCCTTAAGGCTCCTCTGTGGCAAATCTTTTGACAAAAACTAACAGGTTATCCACACCGGGTCGACGACATTAGAGGTCTTCGACCTCTATGAAAAAAAGTGTCAAAAAATGTTAAAAAGTGCGCAAGATGACACCTTTTTCGCCCGTAAGTCCTTTATAATCAAAAAAATTGCGCCAAATCGCCAAATTTGCCAATTTCCCCATTTTCGACCTAACTCCAGCTATACTAACGACTTAAGCCCACTGTCTTGCGAAACTAAGTGTCCACGCGCTTGCCAATTTTCCCCAGATCCTTCGTGCTTGAAGGCACTAATACCCCCCATCCCATGCCCAATCCTAACTGCACTAACCCCCAACTTCCTAACGACATGTCACAAATGCCATCCCATTTTAACATTACACTCCATTTATCGGGCCGAATATGTTAATCTACGCAAACTGTTTTTCGCCCAAATCAAGATATTTCTGTTTGAAGGTAGCTTGAACACTGATAAAATCCTCTTTGCATGTCAATCTGGGTAATCTGCGCAATATAGAGCAACGCGAAATCCCGCAATTTTGCATTTTAATGTTTGATATTTAATCATTCCAGCGCCTCATCCCCAATAATCAATAAACAATAATCAATCGAAAATCCCCCCACCACAAAAAAATGGCTGATAACCTCGAAAGGTTATCAGCCTTTATATGAAAAGCCCACACTCCAAAGAGGGCGCAGGATCATTTCGTCTTTTATCTTCGCCAGGCCCTACCGTGCAAACTGCACAGCCATCCCAATGGCGCCCCCTTTCAGCACAGTCTGACGCTCAACCCGCACAACCTTGCCCGATTTGATACGGGCGTACTGCCCTTTCTGTCTCGCTAAAGCCATTGTACGCGGGAAGTTAATCTCCACTTCAAGCCCCGTCCTTATCGGCATTGTCATTGGCATTGAGATGAACACCCCTCCCCTGCTCACATTGACGCTTTTACCGTTGAAGAATCGGTTCGCCTCCGGCAGCCACACACTTACCGGCCAAGCCAGCTCAGAACGGGCTTCCTTACGGTGTTCGACCGTTACTGTCTCCATATTTCCATTCTCCGTTAATTTAGTGAATCTCATGACCACCATGAAGTATCGGCAATGTTAAGCTGGATAAATTAGCCTAAATGGGCAATCCTGGCACTTTTTCAAAAAATTTTTCCCTGTTTCCCTATTTTACCCATATTCACATATATTATCGGATTACGAACGAAAGATTTATGTCGCATCCCAAATTAGCCGGCTATGCAAAGAAGAGCCTTGCCTATCTGGAGGCGATGTTGGAAAATGTTTTTACTGGTGAATAGAAATTTTCCGCAGGGGCAGAACCTTCGACGCAGCTCAGGACAAGCAAGCTGCCCATCCTAAATCCGAGGCATCACCCTTTTAAGGTTCTTTGGGTTGGAAATCCGGATCATATTTTTTTTGTTGCTCTTCAAAATCTACACACATATCATATAACTTCATATGGCAGTCTCTTATCTTTATACGGATTTTGTCCATGGTCTTCAGAACTGAGTCGTTATTGTGCGTTGCTACTATGTACCGAGTGAGTGGATAGTCGTAGCTTATGACGGGACTTTCGAATCTCTTTAGAAGTTGAACTTCCTCTACTCCATGAATGACCTTTTCATGTTCGGAAAAGTCTGTCTCCAGAAATTCCTTTTTAGGTATCCAAGCTACTGGAGTTTTATACCATTTTCCATTTTTCTCTATTTCAACCGAAATTGTCTCAGGCAGTATATACGCGTTCTTCTGTGAAGAGTTTGAGATTCGAACCAGCAGAAATAGACCGCATCGCTCGCTCTTGGCATCAATTCCCGTAGAGTACTGAGGAACAAAGAGCTCTAATCTTGGTTTCCGGTTTTTCCATCTATCCCAAAGTGACCAAATACCGCCGATTACGCCAAGAATAACAAGGCTACCCACAATGGTTGGCCATACAATTCGAACCGAAGTCATCATTTGCTTGATCATCTTCTCTGCTCCTTAAAAGTGCTTTGATGTAAGAGCGTTTATTGTATCATTGCCCCCACTAAAGTGCAATGGTGGGATTAACTATCGCCGATTTCATTCTTTACTTCATTTAGCAGACTAATGGGCTCGATGGGTGTCAGGTTGTTGACGTCGAGGTCGGCGAGTTTATATAAGACGGATTTGTGTTTTTAAACGATACAGATTGTCATGGTTTGTAGTATTTCATAGCTTCTGGGATAAGGTTTTTTATGTTTCTGATCCTTGTGGAGTCGGCTGGGTGGGTGCTTAAAAGTTCGGGCGGCTGGGGCTGGTCTTTTTTGGCGGCGGACATCCTCTGCCAGAAGCCTACGGCTTCAGCGGGATTGTAACCTGCCATCGCCATGAATATAAGGCCTAAATGGTCGGATTCTTTCTCGTGCACTCTGCTGTAGGGGTATAATACGCCGTATTGGGTTCCGACGCCGTAGGAACGCATAAATAAATTTTTGGTTTCTTCTGGCCTGTTTGCCAGCGCCTTGGATAGGGCCATGCCGCCAAGCTCGACAATCAGACCCTGAGTCATTCTCTCCGCACCGTGCTTTGCGATGGCGTGGGCGATTTCATGGCCCATCACTACAGCCAAACCGGCTTCATCCTGTGTGACAGGCAACAGGCCTGTATAGACGACAACCTTGCCGCCCGGCATACACCAGGCGTTGACCGCAGGGTCCTGGACGAGATTGAATTCCCAATCGTAACCTCTAAGCCGGTCTGATAAATCATTCTCTGCGCAGTATAGCTCAACGGCCCCTTGGATTCTTCGGCCTACGTCCTTGACCATTTGGGTTTGACGGGCGTTGGTGCTCAGGGTGTTTTCGGAGAGAAACTGGCCGTAGGACTGGAAACTCATGGAATTCATAATTGAATTGGGTACGAGATTGAACTGTTTTCGGCCGGTGATGGCTACCTGCGAACAGGAAGCGGTTAGCAGCATCAGGGCGGCCAGAACAATAAGTGATAATTTTAGAGCCCGTTTCATTTTGTTACCCCCTTTCATATCAAAATCCTGAGTTTGCCTGATACCGAACTGTATATCTTTATGCGCGAAAGGCTCCGATTGTGCAAGTATTTTCGAGGCGCCGATTCCTATTTTTCATCAATTTCCTGCTTTATTTGGTTCAAAAGGTTAATTGCCTCGATAGGTGTCAGATTATCAACATCCATCGAGACGAGTTTATCTAAGACGGATTTGTGTTTTTGGACGAAGAGCGAATCGGCGTCGGGCTGTTTTGTTTTGTGGCGGGCTAAGTGGGTGCCGGAGGCCTCTTTGGTGAAGGTGGTCTCAAGGTCGCTTAGTATCTCGGCGCTTCGGGCGACGATATTTTTGCCGATGCCGGCCAATTTTGCAACATGGATACCGTAGCTCTTATCCGTTCCTCCGGGCAGGATTTTATGCAGGAAAACCACTTCACCCTGCCATTCGCGAACAGCCACGTTGCAGTTTTTCACGTTGACTAAAAGCTGGGCTAATTCAGTCAACTCGTGATAATGCGTGGCAAAAAGGGTGCGGCATTTAATATTGTTTGCGATGTGCTCGGTAATCGCCCACGCAAGCGCTAAGCCGTCATAAGTACTCGTACCCCTGCCGACCTCGTCGAGTATGACTAAGGAATTGCCGCTCGCGTTGTTGATGATATTGGCGGTCTCTGTCATTTCGACCATAAATGTCGATTGCCCCCTCACAAGCTCATCGGAAGCGCCTACGCGGGTAAAAATTTTATCAACCACGCCGATGCGTCCACTTTTGACGGGGATGAAGCTGCCCGCCTGCGCCATCAGGACCAAAAGGGCGATCTGTCGAATATATGTGCTCTTTCCGGCCATGTTCGGCCCGGTAATGATGAGCAGGTCGCCTTCGCTGTCGCCGACGGTAACATCGTTCGGCACAAATTCTGCGCCCATTGTCTCGGCCAATACCGGGTGCTTGCCCTCATTAATGATAAGCTCCTTACCGGTTGTCATCTCGGGGCGGATGTAGCGTCTCTGTCTTGCGATAAAGCCGAACGAAGTTAAGCAATCGATATTAGCAAGGCAGTCGGCTAAGCCCTGCAACCGGCTGATATATTTTGTCGTCTTCGTGCGGACCTGCTCGAACAGCTTATGCTCAAGCCCAAGTGCCTTTTCCTGGGCGGTCAGGATTTCGTCTTCATACTTCTTCAATTCCTCGGTAATGTATCGCTCTGCGTTTTTAATCGTCTGCTTGCGGACATAATCAGCCGGCACTTTATCGGCTGCCGAACGGCTTACCTCGATGTAATAGCCAAAGACCTTGTTAAAGCCGATTTTCAGTTTGGCGATGCCCGTCCGCCGGCTTTGGCTCTGTTGATACTCAGCCAGCCAGCTTCGTCCGTCTTTGGATATCGAGCGCAAGCGGTCAAGCTCGGCGTTAAAGTCGCTTCTTATGACCCCGCCATCACGAATATGCGAAGGCGGCTCAGCCACAATCGCCGACTCCAACAAATCGGCCAGTTCATCCATACTGTCGCACTTCTTGGCTAAGCCAAGGGCCAGGTCCGATTCGCACCCCTCAAGCATCTTTCGCAAATCGGGCACCATCCGAAGCGTTCCCGCAAGGGCTACGAGGTCTCTGGGCGTAGTACGGAAGGTACTTATGCGCGCAGCTATCCGCTCTATGTCGCTGGTTGCCTTTAGCAGCTTGCGAAGCTGGCCGCATGTCTGGTCATTTTGCGAGAATTCTTCGACGGCATCGTGGCGCAGCTCGATTGCATCAACATCGCAAAGCGGCATACAAAGCCACGTCCGCATCATCCTCGCCCCCATCCCCGTCAGTGTCCTGTCCATACAATCTAATAACGTACCCTTACCGCTTTCGGTCCGGATGGTTCGCAGTATCTCTAACGACCGTAGGCTGGTCGGGTCAATCTGCAGAAAGTCTGCCCGCTCGACCTTTTTGATTGTTGAGATGTGGGCCAGCGCCACCTTTTGCGTTTCATTGAGATATTCGATTATCGCCCCCGCGGCGGGGACCGCTGCAAATCCATCTTCAATGCCGAAGCCTTCTAAGGTGGTCGTCCCGAAGTGCTTCAGCAGCCGCTTGCGGGTGCCGAAGGGGTCGAAATACCAGCCCGGCCGGTGAGTAACCACCGCGCCCGTAAGCTGGCCGACATCCTTTGCGAGCCTTTTGATCTCCGCCTCGAAAAGTTCGCCCCGCCTCTGGGGCAGAAGACACTCCTTCGGCCTAAGCCGAAGCAATTCATCGAGCACGTCGTCCTCCGGAGCCTCCTGAGCAAAAAAATGGCCCGTCGAGATATCCACCCAGCTAAGCCCAGCCGATTTTGCACCCAGACTCACCGCAGCTAAGAAATTATCCTCCTTGGCGTCGAGCAACATCTCATCGGTAAGAGTCCCCGGCGTAACAACCCGCACTACGTCTCGCTTGACCACGCCTTTGGCCAGCTTAGGGTCCTCGACCTGCTCACACACCGCCACCTTATAACCTGCCTGGAGCATCTTTTTCAGGTACGCATCCACGGCATGATACGGCACACCGGCCAACGGTATCGGGTTGGGGCCCTTATTTCTGCTGGTCAGCGCCAGCCCCAAAACACGTGAGCAGGTCTGGGCGTCCTCGTAAAACGTCTCGTAAAAGTCGCCCATTCGGAAAAAAAGTATCGCATCGGGGTACTTTTCCTTGAAGTGATGAAACTGCCTCATCGCCGGCGTCAGTTTTTCCCGCTGATTAGCCATACTCGCCGATTATACACAAACCCTGCCGTTTAACAACGCTGTTATCAACCACATTTGCTGAGATTTAACAGCTACGCCCACAGTTTGCTTGGATGTGCGTTCAAAAATGCAGTTTTTTTACATGCATAACACCTTGCGCAACAGAGAGTTACGATCCAAGGGCAAAATTTTTTGGAAAAAACCAAACAAAACCATTGACAAATAGGAACGAATACTATATCGTAGTATTTACAGTGGGCGTGGAAAACGGTGACACATTAGGTTCTGGGTGATGAAAAGGTGATGATATGTTTCCCATTGTTTTGTACCTCTCAAGACGAGATTCGGGACGCTGGATCCTAACAAAAAATTCAAAACAAATAATGAGAACGTGAGGATTTGTGTGTCGAATCTCGTGAAAATCAGAATCGGAGTTGTTTGCCTCTCAAGACAATTGCGATTTTACTTCCCTATCGGGGCCGTTAGGAGGAGGGCGGCCCTGTTTTTTATTGCCTGATGAAAGTGTAGTTGGTGGCTCCCATGATATTGGTTCAATAGCGGCCAAAAAGAGACAGATTTGGACAGAAGAAGCCACATAGAAGATGAAAAGGAAATAATGATGAGCAAATGAGGATTTGCACGGCAAATCTCGTAGCCACTAAAATCGGGTTGTGTGCCTCTCAATTAAACAATACCGATTTTTCTCTCCTGAACCGGGGCCGTTGGGAAGAAGACGGCCCCTTTTTTTTTGCACATCTTGAAGCCATAGTCGGCATTCCACATCTTCTATGCCCTCCAATTCCGTGCAAAGAAACTTCAAGCGGAGCGGGATTTTTTCGCTTGCGGTCAAGAGCCCAAAGCTATATAGTATCTGTTGTGGAAATAAGAAGCTGAAATAGGAAATCATTGCTTTCAAGGGAGAAGCCTGAACCGCCGGAAAAAGCAAGGATGCATTTAGTGCGAGGTGTTCTATGGTAAACAGAAGGAGCGGAGGAAATAGCAGTAAACTGGCAGATAAGATGGATGCCTTCAAGGCCATGTGTCGCAAAGCGGGGCTGAAGATTACACCCCAGCGGATGGCCGTTTATAAGACGCTGGCTGAATCGACCGAGCACCCTTCTGCCAAAACGGTCTTTCGGAAAGTCAGGAAGATTTTCCCAAATATATCGCTCGACACCGTAAACAGAACGCTTCTGATGCTAAACGAGATTGGTGCAGCATTTGTGGTTGAAGGCTCGGGCGACCCCAAGAGATTTGACGCAAATCTGAAAAGCCACCATCACTTCAAGTGTGTGAAATGTAAAAGGATTATCGATATTTGGCACGAACCTTTTGACGATATCCAGGTACCTGCACGCATCAGCCAAAAGTTTACCGTGTTGAGAAGCACCGTTTATCTCGAGGGAATATGCGACCAGTGCCAACGTAACTCTAATGAAAATTGATCGAATATCTATCCACCGTCCTCCGGCTCCCAGCATCGAGTATCCAAAATCGTCATTCCAAGCGCAGCCGAGGAATCTGCTGAATAGCCATTGCGAAGCAATTCCTTAGCTTTTCGCTTTACACTTTAAACTTTTCATTTCCCATGCCGGCTACTCACCGGCTGACGGCTGTTCTGTCGGACTATTCTCGGCTCCAGAAGAGGGCATGGGAAAAGAAAACAGGCCGGTAAAGGAATTCGGGACGAATACCTTATCGGCCGGGTTTCTGCTTATGGTATCGAAGCCGTCAATATATTTCTGTGCTATCAGCGCTTGCATTGCTCCATCGGTCAGACCGCTTTTTTGGAGGGCCTCGAGATAGTTGCTCTCGGCCTCGGCAATCAAAGCCAGTGCCTTGGCCCTGCCTTGTGCTCGCAGGATAACGGCCTGCTTCTCGGCCTCAGCGATCTTAATCTGTGCCGCCGCTTTACCCTCCGCCTCCGACACAAATGCCCGACGGCGCCTTTCTGCGTCCATTTGCTGAAGCATCGCCGCCGACACATCTTCGGCCGTCCTAAGTTCCTGAATCTCAACCCGGGTAAAAAGAATACCCCACTTTTTCGCAGTCTCCGACAGCTGCGCCGCGATCTTCTGGTTCAGTTCATGACGTTCGGACAAAACCGTATCAAGCTCCAGCGCCCCGATATTCGACCGCAGTGCATTCAGCGCAACATCCGACACCGCCACCGGCAGCACATCCACCTCATAAATCGCCCGCCGTGGGTCGGTGATTCGCCAATAAACGCTCGCATTGGCCGTAACCGGAACGTTGTCCTTCGTATGGCACTGCCTCGAAGGCGTATCGGTCTGCTGCTCGGTCATTTCGATTATCCACCCCTCCTTGTTCGCGACGTCCACCCAGTTGTCCACATACCTGATCTTTTCCAGAAGCGGCAGCCGAAACCTTATCCCTGCCCTTTGCGTACGGCTGAATTTGCCGAATCTTTCAAGTACGACACAATGCGATTGAGGAACTATATATATCAATTGCATACTAAGCCTCCCTTTCTATTTGCTCAACGGTCAGGATGCCGTCTTTTGCGTTTGCGACTATCACCTTTTGGCCCGCTTTCAACTCTTGGGCCGACTCCACAGGCCACAGGTCACCTTCAATCATAACCATCTTCTTTTCTTCGACTTCCTTCACCTCGCCCGTTTTATTTACCAGGCCCTCGGCCCCCTCCCGATATTTGTCCGGCGCAATAATACGGTTTACCGCCTCCTGAACAAATCGCTTAAAGAATAAATAATGGCAGCCTATGATTACAAACCACGCCACCATCCCTATCAAAATCTTGTACATGAAATGATACGGCATATTCCTCGCGATCACGAAGCTGAAAATGATGTACGCGACATGGCTGAGCAGGTCCGTCCCCACGAAGAAATCCGCGACCATAAGAATCACCCCCAGAACCAAAAGCGTATGATCCAGCGACAAGCCCCACGAAAAACCTAATGCCTCAAAAACCGATTCCATATCTTCACCTCCAATGTCTTAGCTTCCATACCAAATATTTGCATTCCGACCAAAGCCCGGCCCTTAAATACGCCCGGCTTCACCACCTAATATAGCATAAACCCAAAATCAATCAACGAATTATTGCAAAATCACTGATCCTGTTGCAGTTCCAACACTCGTTTGATATAATCAGCGTCAGCGCAGCGGAGCCGAAGTGTCGTGCGCTATTGTGAATAAGAAAAATCACGAGGTGTAAAAATGCTGTTAACCGAAAAAAAACATCCCTCCTCAGCCCGTCCAAAGCCGGATAATCCCATCCGCCGCAACGCAAAACATCGCTGCTGTATGTGGATATTCCCCATCACAGGCCTGTTGGCACTCATCTGGTTTCTCATTCGCGTAATCCCGAAACCCTCCCGCGCCAGCTACCCCTGCCAGCGCATCGCCTTCCCCCTGGCCTCCGGCTTCGTTATATGGCTCACAAGCGCTCTTGCCTCAATCACCGCTATCCGCAAGGCCAAACGCTGCTTCGCACAGTCGCGTTATGTACTATGTATAATGCTCGTCATCCTCAGCGTTGGCTCTATATGGTTCGCTCAAAGCCTAACTACCGAGGACGTACTCTTAGCTGCCGACCCGACCGCAAACGCGCCCATAGGCCTCGCCAAAGGCATTCACCCAGGCCGCGTCGTCTGGGTCCACGACCCCGATGCCACCGATTGGGCCGGTCCTGGAAACGGGTACTGGTGGCAGCCGGCTCACACAAATCAGGCCGCCGTGGAC
>JGI10211J14876_10000472_pt1 | contig 17386 bp, 14 predicted proteins | sample Etolagsediment_FD_14876 | JGI IMG/M metagenome (IMG submission 14876)
AAATACACAACAGAAATAAGGAAAACAATTAAGAAGAACAAAAAGTAACAATTTATAATAAATTATCACATATTATAATAATTTATTATGTAAAATAGTAACCGAATTTGAATGTGAAAACATGTATTCAAGAGGCATGAAATTTATATTTGAATTTTAATTCATTTATTTTAATTCATTTATTTGATTTTATATTTACATATATTATATGTTACTAACTGTAATAACTGTTATTGTAATTATTATAGTTATATATTTTGTGTTGAACAGTACCTTGATCGAAGATGTACTCAAAAAAGTTGAAGGATTTGTCCCATACAAGAGAAATCCATATGGATATTGGAGAACTGGAGCAGATCCTCTTAACTATTACCAGATGACCGCGTATAGAAAACCATATAGATATCCATACCAATATCAGACTAGTTATCCATATTCATATCAGACATATTATCCACTTTTCTTGTAAAAATATTTTATAATATATTATTATATGATAATTTTATTGATTAATATTTTAGTATTAGCGATAATATATTTTTTGAAAAACGTGGAACATTTTGGAATGTATAGGATGGGTGTATGTGATTCATTTAACCAGCCATGTATGGCTAGTCCAACATGGACATATTATAATGGATATTACTATCCTTTATTCATTTAATATTTAGAATTTTTATAATTTAATCTAACATTTAATTATAAAATGGAATTATTTATAGAAAACTTACAAAATAATATCAATGTTGACAACAAAAGTCTTGAATTCATCAAGAACCACAATAAAAATCAGATTAAACTAGCTGATTCAGAGTCTATTCATATCAAGAAGGGAAGTGGTAACTATAATTGTCAATATAACTGTTATTTTGTAATTGAATTTGATAACAATACTGCGTGGGTATGGAATAAGGATATTGATTTGAAGGTCAGTATTGGTAGTTCTGACGGTTCTCTCAAGACACTCAAATTAATTGATTCTTTGGAAAAAATTGACCCTAAATGTAGAAATGCTATCAATTTAAACGAAGAAAGTAATGTACCCACAATGAATAAAGAAACAATTGAAATCAGAGGCCTGAGATATAATACTAAATTCATATTTTTCCTTGAGAAAGATGATACAATTAGTTATGAATTTCAAGTATTCAATAAAAATACAATTGATTACAAAACATACTATCAAATCAACTATTTGGATTTATTAAAAGAACTATTAACAAATAATGGCAATGATGAACTGATCAAACTAAAAGAGCAAATGGATACTTACAGACAATATAATAATAAAAATAAAGAATTAATTACACAATACAAAGAATCGGATGAAATTAATAATAAACTTATTAACGAACTTAAACTTAAAAATAAAGTTCTCAATGATGCTTATGAAAATGCTTCATTGGAATTGAATAATGTCACAAATAAATATGAAGATGTAGCTAATGAGCTCACCGAGGTATCTGCTGAAAATGCAGAATATACTAAAAGATGTAAAACATTAGCATCTGAAAATAAAGAGCTAATAGATGAATTAAATAATCTAAAGAGCGAATGTGGTGATTTAGTGGTCAGTGGCGAAAAACAAATGAATGATTTTCAATTATTAACTGTTGATAATGATAGTTTAACCAAGAAAAATATTATATTAGAAAGTGCTAATAAAATTTTGATTGGTAAAAATAAAGAATTATATGATGCTGTTGATGAACTCAAGAAACAAATTGATGAACTTACAGAACAAATAAAAGTTATTCAGAAAGATCATAGTTTATTGGAATTTGAATTAGCTGATACTGAATATGATAATGATAAACTCATGACTGAATATAAAGATCTTCTCAGGGTACTTAACAATAAACAAATTGATGATAAACTTGATAAAGAACTTTGTTCTGGTACTATCAAGAAACTCTATAATAAAATCGGATATATGTATAATAAGATCAAAGTTCTTAGAGAATGTAATGATCAGTTAAAAAAAACAAATCATAACTTGACTGAAAAAGATAGAAAAATGAATAAGAATCTCCAATCATCCAAAATTAAACTTAATAGATACATGAAAGAATCTACTGAAAATAAAAACAGATTTGATTTACTTAAATTGAATGTCAAAAATCAATTTAATAATGAAAAAAAGAAATTAAATCCATCAGTTGCAAAAGAACTCGATAGAATTTATAAGAAAATTGATAAGACAATTAAGTTATAATTTTCGTTTTTCTTGAAAACATAAAACCCTTGAACTTGATATCCTTGAATTTAGTGTCGTGTTTTGATTTTGGTTGTTTTTTATTAGCAGAATAATCACAACTCGATTCTTTGAGTATTTTATTTTTATCAACATCTATTGTTATATCTTTAATGTGATATCCTCTCTTTTTATATAATTTGTTTCTATGAATCGCTTGATTTTTAAAAACGGAAAAATTATCAACAATATCAATAATTACTGGTTGAATATTAATATGTTTCTTTCGCAATATTCGTCCAACACTTTGAACAATATCTCTTTTGGGAGATGCAAGAACAAGGCAATTCAGTGTAGGAATATTTAATCCTTCTTTGGCCATGGGAAATGTTCCGAGAATAATATCTTTAGTTTCTGATTCGTTTAATTCATGTTCCTTCATTCCGCCAATGTAATATCCAACTGATGCTAATTCATTTTTGTGAATATAGTCGTGCATATCCTTGAGATGATCTTTTCTATCACTAAGAACTAAAATTTGTCTTCTTACAGAAATATCACCATCTTTGAGCTTTTCAACCATTCTATTAACTGTAGTTTTAGTTCTTTTATAGAAATCGCAAATATTATTAACCATAGTAGAATTCATTGCTTGACCACGGAAATTAGTTACTTCTTTCTTATAATATTGATTATCAGTATGTACAATTAATCGTTCTACTAATACATTACTGTCATAATCCGATCGTCCTCTATAAATAATATCACCTACATATGCCTTAAGTACTTTCGTAAGACCATCCGTTCTTGTAGGAGTCGCAGAAACTGCAAGCATATATTTACTATTGACTTTCATTAGTGATCGGGAAAACTTTTTGGAGGAAATCATATGACATTCATCAATAATAATATGTCCGAAACTATCAAAAGCATCTATAGGAAATGGTTTTTTCCAAAGTGTATTGACCATTGCAATAACAATATCTTTATCTTCTATATCAAATGTTTTCCCCTGAATAATTCCCACACGTGCTTTATCAATACATGGTTTAATACCTTTTTCTTCATTTCCTAAAATACTATCTTTCCACTGATTCATAAGAAATTCTTTATGAACGATTACTAGAGTTTTCTTTTTCAATTGACAAATGAAATATAAAGCCATAATAGTTTTGCCAAAACCACATCTAACACTTAAAATACCACCTCCAACTGATCTATATTTATCAAGAATAATCTCTGCTGGTTTTTTTTGCTGTTCATATAGATTAAAAACGAATTTACATTCAATATCATCACCCTCGGGAACTTTATCCAGTTTAGGTTTTCCACATTTTTCATAGCCAATAAATTTAGGAATGTATAATTTCTTTGCGTTTTCTTGATATATCTTAAAAGAATTATCTTCATCATTTCCATATCCGGGCAGTTCTCGCGGAGAAACAGTACACTCTTTTTTAATATAATCAATAAATTCTGGTTTGAAATGTTTTTTAATTAAAATATATCCTCGCTTACTTAACATTGTTTTTATAGGTTTGTTTTCTTTACTCATCTTATTAAAACGATATATATTATAATAAAATTTATTTTAAATATAAAATTTATTATAAAAAAAATCTGAGTTCATTATATAAAAAATGCCTGAACATATTGTTGATACTGCAAGAAAAGCCATCATGAGATCTTTAGGATTTCTCGATAATAAGTATATTAGAACTGCACTTATCATCCTCCTTATTGTTTATAACAGTGCCATCATAACTGATGTAAATATTGCCGTTTCCCGTGTAATTAACATTCCAATTGTCAAATTGATTCTTGTTATTGTTATTGTATGCCTTGGTCTTAAGGATAAGGTTCTTGCCATCCTCCTCACCATGGCCGTCGTCATGTCCACTTACTATTCCGTCAATAACGAATACTTCTCTATTCAGGGTATGGTAAATAAGGTCAGAGAAGGTATGGGTTCATCCATTACAAAGGAACGCAAACATGAATCTGATGACAATAGCCAAGATGAGACTGTTCAGCAGAATGCTCAGCAACAGGGTGATGACTCCGCTCAGCAACAGGACAACTCCGTTCAGGAAGGCCAGATGACTAGCGGTCAAGTCAATGAGAAATTCCAGCAATCTTCCGGTCCCATGGGATACAGTGCCGGCTCTTTCGCATCAGTCTAAACATTTTTATATAAATTTTGAAAATTGAAATATTAATTTATTGATTATATGAATCATATCATCAATAAATATGTTGGAAAATACAACGGACAACCAAGTTTCTGGTCAAGGCGTTGAAGAAAATAATATAGTAAATGATTTACCTAATCAAATCAGAGTATGTGAATGTCCAAGAAAAAAACTAATTTGTATTTTACCTATAATGGTATTAGGAATATTTATGGTTGGTATAACCACAACAATAATAGTTATTTATGGAATTAATCCAAATTCTGGAAATTCTTCTCGGCTTGATCAGGTGTTATTTTATTCATAGAAGTCAATTTATTTTTGATATCATCTGATTTTAAATAAACCCTTTTACTAGAATTAATATAATTATTCTCTTCATAATTATTTTCATTATTGTTATTTTCTAAATTATTATTTGAATTATTATTTGAATTGTCTGTTAAAACATTATTCGGTTTATTATTTAACATATCATTAACTTTATTGTTATTAGGTTCTTGCTCATCAATATCATTAATAACATTTTTAATACGATTATTTTTCTTAAAATTATTCATAATCTTAGTTATTGAATTGAGTTTTATTTTACTACAATCATCTTTAACAAGTTTATTGATATTTTCAATATAATCAAGCATAAGTGTAACCAAATTCAACAATTTCTTTTTATCATTTTTACTATTCTTAAAACCATTTATGTTTTTTATAATAGTGTTAAGTTGTTTATTATTATTTCTAGGAGAATTGTTTCTATTATTCTTAGGAGAATTGTTTTTGTTATTCTTGGGAGAATTATTCTTAGGAGAGTTATTTCCATTGTTCTTAGGAGAATTATTATTCTTCTTGTATGGACAATTAGTTACATTTGCGGGACAATAGGGAATACCACTTGGTGAAATATTTTGTGAATTATTCTTTCCATTGTTGTTTTTCTTATTATTCCCATTATTTTTCTTAGGGGTACTGGAAGTTCCAAATATAGCGAATGGATCAGTATTCATTATATATTGTAATAACATAAAAAATCAAGAAGTGGTAACACCGGATGCGGTATATGCTATATTAAAATCAACACCAGATGGCATAGGATAATTAGTAGTAGAATATCCCAATAGAGGATTCTGTTCAGTAACACTAAATTCCTTAGTTGCGATATATCTCAATGATTTATTTTTCAAAATAGGATTATTATCATTCTTTTTAAAAGCATAATACCACGAAGTCAAATATGAATTTGGATAATATAAAGACATAAGAGCCATCTGAGCACCATATTTAGCGCAATCTAAGAAATCCGGATTAGCCATTTTTCCCTTAGAATTATTTACTGTATTCGTTGATTCACTATCATTTTCTGAATAATAAATCCCTATATTAGTTTTGTAAATATCCACTAGATTATTAGCATTAGAACTAATAACTAATCCACCATACGAATAATAGTCAGTAATATATTCATTTAATGAACAATAATTATAATTGGAATTTGCATATGAATTAATTATTTCATCAAACTTAGTCTTTGTTGGATAAACATTGGACATGATAATGAGTTTATCAATTGCATCAGACATTTTAATAGATCCAATGGGAGCAATTCCACCTCTTCCGGAAAACGAATATTTCTTATCTAAAAGTCTTTGATTAAACACTTTCATAATGACATAATACATTTTCTGATATAAATCCTTATTAGCTGCAAAATTAACGTTTAAATATAAAAATAATGGTTTATGGTTATCATCTGACCAAGCATTATCATATATTGTAGTTAAACATTCATGGAAATCCAATGCATTAAAATTCAAATACAGACTTTCACTTCTGACAACCGGAACATTATCTGGATCAACAAATGAATCACTAGTTCCATATATATCTAAATGTATTAATCTTACTTTGTATTTATTTAATGCTTCTTTAATAGCCTTAAGACTAGGTCTTCCTTTATCGGAAGTTCCAGTTAAATAACTCTTATAACTGCACGGCCAATAGAAATCTGCAACTGTCAAGTCCATATATTTATCCAGATTTGTATTGAGATATTGAACAGGCATTCCATAAATCTTCTTTACTAATTCACCATTAAGTGTGATTGGCATTATTAGGGAGGTGTCAAAATTTTCTATTACATTGGCATATGTATAACAATTATCAGTCAACATATCCAATGCAACCATATATTCATTATCTAAAAGTAAATCCCTAACAATTCCTGCAAGTCTGATGATAAATATAACAGTAAAATATATTGCAATAACTAAAAAATAAAACATACATATATAAAATACAACGGAAAAACTATTTTCTATTCTATCTCTCATGACACGCATTATACTGGACGCTGCATGTTCTAGTTTTGATAAGAATATGAGTATCTTATTCATCTACTATTAAATTGGATTTTTATTTATGAGTAAATTTATGGTTTTTTTGCTTTTCGCCACAGCTTTACCATCAAAATTAATAGTTTTTTGTGGATGTTCTATATTTTTAAAATAATGTTTTATTGGTAAATTTTCTTCCTTCTTACGAGTAGGAACAAAGTTAAGTAGGGCATCCATTTTCATATTCATTCTTTCCTCTTTTCTTTGCTGGCTAATTTCCTCGTTAAGACGTTTTTCCTCATCGGGATCACATGGTTTCATCCCTGCGCGACGGCTTTGCTCTACGTTTTGTTCGTCTCTGACCATTTTCTCTTTGGCTTTTTGTCTATGACTTGTAAGAATAGATTCTGTTCTGAATCGTCTCTTTTTCATCACACCATAATCTAGACCATGGATGAATTTCTCTTCTATTGCTCCATATAGTTTGTTTATATTGGCCTGAGCTTGTATGATTAAATGTTCCTTTTGTCTTATTTTGATATTCAAGTTAAGTGTATTTGTACAAATATAAAAGCAAAAGAAGAGAATATATTGTTTATATCCAGAATTGAAACCTCTATAATTATTAGTATAACTAGTATATAGTCTATTAATAAACTTTTTTATAATCCCTTTCTGTTTATTCGCATAATCCAACAAAATATTCCATAATGGCCATACCCAATCAGTGCGGAATTGACATGCAACTCCTTCTACGTCGTATTCCTTACAAATAAATTCCTTATGACTTTTTTTATTAGCCATTGATATCTTCTTTAACCATAAATACCAATATGTCACTGAACTAAATGTCTTTTTATCACTATAAAGTAGATTTACTATTTCATTAAGGGCTATTTTAACTTCATTTGGATCTCTATCATTCAAATACTGATATATATTATGAGTATTCTTGGCTATCATTCGTTTTCGTATATCTTGAGCATGAAATGCATATTTACTGACTTTTGGCAGTGATCTAGTGGAAAAAAGTTCCGTTTTCGTCGAAGTACAGATAATAGAAACTAGTTCTGCCAACACATTACGGAGTCCCTGATTATTTCGACTGAGGCAATTACATGGTTTTGGATAGTTTATAAGGATATTTTCCACTAGTTCGATGGATTTGGAATAGTAAAATAGGAAATAAGGGTTTTTGATATGGATATATTTCATATAAACATCGGATATCTCTTTGAATATACCCTCTATATGTCCTGAAGAATGAAGTTCTACTAGCCATCTGTTAGCATCTTCGAGCTTACTATTCAACATTGCTCTGTTAAACGCAATGGATACTTCTGTTCGTTTATAACCGGAAATGGTAAATGTTCTTAAGTCTTTATTAATACGTTTATCGTTTATTTGATAGTAAATAGGTATTTCAGACATCCCTACTTACTTTTTTGAAAAAAAAGTAAAACAAAAAACGCTTCGAAAAAAAATAGTAGCAATAGCAATAGCAATCCACGCGTTTACACCCTTGGAAATTTAAAATGAAACAAAAATACTTAAAGAAATATGAATAATATTAATATTATATGTCCCCAGGTGTATTCTTGTGTGGACATTCATGGACGTACTAATAAATAATTATTAGATGACGACGTCGGTTTAATCAACCCTTAAAAATTATTTTTAAGCATACCCAAAATTTACATGGAATTGATTGTGTCCAACCTTGAAAATCTGATGAAAATTGTTTCATTTTAAATTTCCAAGGGTGTAAAAGAAAAAATTACTTATCATTGTCTGTTTCTTCATGTGTTTTATTGTAATGTTCACTTAAAAGTTTTTTATTTTTAAGTAACATATTGGCTGTTGGTCCTTGGAGATATTTATCACTTTGAATAACAGAAATCTTTTTATCTAATTCTTCTTTTAATTTTTTACTAAGTCTTAATTTATATTTTTCATTATTCGTAACCATATCATATATATCATTTGCAACATTAATAAGCATTTTATCTATTACTTGAGACGTTTTCATTTCTTTCCATCCATTCGAATATACTAATGAATTTTTATATTTATCTTTTTCAGAAGGTAAATATACATTCATATTCCGCTTGGCTAGTATATGTTTGGCTTCAAGTAGATTAATCGGAAGTCCATTTAGATCTCTAAGACATTTATCGACGATTTTCCTGCCTACATCTTCAATCCAATCATCTAATTTTTCCTTTCCAAAATCAATTGTTATGTTAATGTTGTTGTTAATATTGTTTTGAATATTAACAGAATTATCAATATTATTGTTATTATTAACGATTGATACACCACCTTTAGTTCCTTTCATCATTGGGCATCGCATGTGTGATAAATGTTTATTTAGATTGCTTTTACTACTAAATGATTTATTACATAATGAACATTTATTTATATCATCAGTATTTTTTCCACAAGTTTTTTTATCATGTTTTTTATTTATGTGTGTTAATAACGTTTTTTTTGAAAAATAACGTTTTCCACAATGTTTGCATATATGTTGTAAATTATTATATTTTTCACATATATTTTTATTTTTATGAATTTTCAAATATACATTTTTTTTAAATATCTTATGGCAGACATTACATTCATATGGCATATCGATTATATATACTATATATATATTTTCTTTAAGCCAATTGTTGGAATCAAACCTATCATTTTGGAATGGACATTTCTTAAAAAATCATATATAAATGAGGTATTGATAAATAATTTTATTGTATCAATTATATTATGATAAATACTAAATGGAAAAAAAGCATTTTAACATAAAAATGTCTCAGGATTCAACCTCATTAATGATCATATCTATATGAGCGTTCATTGCGCTTTTATTTTGTATCAAATATTTATGATAAAATATAATATTAAAAAATACATATAAACATATTCAATAATGGTATTACGATCCATGAATCCAGGAATTCTGCGCGAACGCGAACTGAAATGAAACTTGCTCTGACTTTTTGAATTTTTTTTTTGAAAAGTAAAATCAAACCTCATACAACTTTTATTTCGAGTGTCGGTTCGCGAAATTGGGTGGATTCATAGACCATATCTTTTTGTACTTTATTATTGTATTATGTATATTTTGATGGAATAACATGTATATTTCCTCGAAATAATCGTTTTTACCAATAAAATACTATAGGAATCGTTTTTTGAGAATATTGGAAAAATATTAATTTTTTAAACATTTGTTGCAAAATACGAAAAATTCTATAAAATAGCTCATTAAAACATGTTTTTGAAAAATATTAATTTTTTAAACATTTGTTGCAAAATTATAATGAAAAATACTTAAATATATATTATTATTAATGAATATGGATCAGTATATTAAAAAATATTTAAGTATTCTTGATAAACATGATAAAGGTATTGCTAAATTAGACGACTGGAAAATTTTTGAAATATTATCTGCTATTGAAATGAATCAAATTTTATGGAAGGATTTACCTCCATGGTTTGGTACTAAACATAATTTACCTCATATGAAAGATTATGGTATTGATTTGATTTCACTTGATTATAAAAGTAGTTCTCAAGTTAAGAAGTATGGAGCTAATTCGTCTATAAAATGGACTGATTTTGCTAAATTTTGGACATATGCAAAAGAAAATATTCAATCAAATGAAATGTTTTTAATTACTACTAACGAAGCCAAAATTAGTAAAATGATTGATAATAAATTTATAAATGAAAACAAAGTGATTTTGAAAAGATTTGATTATAATGAATTATTAAGTAAATACAATGATAAATACAAAAAGGAAGAAAAAGAGGAAAAAATAAATATTGAATTAAGATATTATTTACTGGATTGTTATAAAACTATTTGTAAATCTAAGGATAAGAATATGTATTTTCAACTACCATGTGGTACTGGAAAATCATATATTATTATGTATACTATTCAACAAAATTTAGGAAATGGTAAATTTTTAATTATTGTTCCTTGGAAAGATTTGGCTTATCAAATGTTTGATTTATGTGAGAAAATGGATATTGATGTTTGTTTAATTGGCGATGGATATACTGGATTTGATGATGAATGTGATGTCACTATTTGTGTTATAAATAGTATAAAACATATTCCTGCAGATATGAAATTCAAATATGTATTTATTGATGAGGCGCATCATATTGAAAGCACATATTCAATATATGGTAAAGAAATAATGAAATTAAATACTGATAAATATTTGAATTTTTCAGCTACATTCAAATTTGAAAAGAAATTACATTATAACATGCCATTTGACGAAGCTGTAGAAAAAGGATTTATATCAGATTATGTATTAGATGTTCAATATTTAACTGAAGGAGATAAAATGAAAGCAATGGTGGATATGATAAAATCAAATATGGATTGGTCACCAATGTTTATATATTTTAGTAATACTGAAAAATGTATAAAATTCAATAAAATGTTAGTGGAAAATGGTATAAATTCACATTATTTAACCGGCAAATCATCCGAAGATATACGTAAAAAAGTTAATCAACTTATTAAAAATGGAGAATTAGTGGTTTTGTGTTTATGTGGCGTTTATAATGAAGGTATATCATTTGATAATTTGAATACAGTTATATTTGGAGATAAGAGACATAGTGATTTGAATAGAATTCAGATTATAATGAGAGCATGTAGAAAACATCCAGAAAAACCATTTTTTAGGATTGTTATACCAACATCAGAAGATGAATTAGGTGAAAAAGAAATAAAAAATTTAATAAAATCATTTACAGTTTTAGACAAAAGATTAGAGAAACTTAAGAGTAATAATACAGTGTTACGTGTGAATGTAAATAGAAATAATGAGACAAATGAAGAAGCAGTATTATTGTATAATAAGGTATATAATTCATATGGAAAATTAATGAATATAAAGGAGAATGATGTAAAAGATGATGTAAAAGAAGATGTAATTTGCGCACCAAGTAATAAAGAAAAAGTAATTAAATGTAAAAAAACAAAAAAGAATATAATCGAATGCAAAAAATGTCATAAACAATTCAAAAGAAAAGTATATTTAAGAAACCATATAAAGAAAGATATTTGCGTTAAATATAAAAATATGCAATTTGAATGTACGATTTGTGACAAACGTTATTCTTTAAAAAAAACATTGATACAACACATTAAAAATAAACATGATACTTCAAAATTAACCAAAAATTCAGAATCAACTGAAACTAAATGTATATTGTGTAACAAGACTTTTTCATCAAGAAGCAACGTGAAACGGCATTTGGTAAGTGGTAAATGTCCAAAAATGAAATAACCAATGTGTTGCAAAATCTTATTTTTATATAATTATTTTTATAATTCTCGTTATAAAAGTATAATGAGTTGTAGTTCAAGCGATAGAAACACTTGTCCATGCAATAATGAGCTCAGAAGTCACAGATCTAATGATTTCACAGGAAGACACGCAGGAGAACATTCATATCCAGGAGGTATTGCCACAGTTGGGCAAATGTGGTCAGATGTCACTTATACATCCAGTAATAATTTCATAACGAGTATCCTCTGGGGATCCAAATGGACTAATTTACCCAGTGACGAACTGACATGGACTATTAATTATGGTGATGCAGGTATATCATCAATTGATATATATGACAACCCCAGTAATAATGTAGCTCTTATTACACCTACAAGTGCAACAGAAGCAGCTGTACAAACTTGTATGGATGATCTCGCCAAAATAATAGGGATTAGCATCCGAAAAGTTACTTCAATTGACGATGCCATCCTTTCATTTAACTTTATTAATAATAGTAGTATTTCGTTCTTAGGCATGGCTGTTCCTCCAACTCCGTCTAATGACTCATATTACGACACTGATCGAACTTACACTTCCCTCACTGATTCCTTTTGGTGTTCTGGTAATATGTATATTGGTTATAGCACTTCCATGAATTTCCAAAAAGGCAATTATAATTACATTACAATTGTTCATGAACTCGGTCACGCAATTGGACTTGCCCATCCACATGATACAGGTGGAAATTCAAGCGTTTTTACTGGTGTCACTAGTGCCTTCAATGACTTCGGTACTTATGGAGCTAACCTTCAACCTCTTACTATTATGACATATAATGATACTCAAAGTCCATATGTACCCGATAGTACCAGTTCAGTAGGTTTCCTCGGTACATTCGGCCCAATCGATGTTGTAGCACTTCAATTTATGTATGGTCCCAATACTACCGCAACCGACACAATTTATACTTTCCCAACTTCCTCAGATAACCGTTTTTGGGAAACTCTTTGGGATAGCGGTGGAACCGACACAATAGATGCATCAGGCGTTAATGTCGCAGTTACCATTAACCTTAACGATGCCACTGTAGCAGCAAATACTCAATTAGCAGGTATTACTTTGTCTAGTAATCTTTATGGTGGTTTTACCATAGCCAATGGTGCAACTATAGAAAATGTCATTACGGGAACAGGTAATGATACTATTACGGGAAACGAAGCGGATAATCAAGTTACGATTACTGAAGGTGGCACGGATACGATTGATGGGGGAACTGGATTTGATACAGTTGTAATTAATAATGATAGTACTAATTTTACGATCTCATATAATACCAATACGGGTTATATTGATGTTACAGATGGAACCAATTTAATTAGATTGGTAAATTGCGAAAAGATTATATTTAATGATACAGAGGTTCTAACGAATGATTTATTTTTCGTAGATGCTTCGTTCAATACCATATGTGAATTTGGGACTATTACACTTAATCATAGATGGAAAACCGTTTCTCTGACCAATACATATACATCTCCCGTGGTTATTACGTCTGATCCATCTTTCCGAGGTGGTGATTTCTGTTCAGTTCGATTACGTAATATTTCTTCTAATTCATTTCAAATAAGGCTTGATGAGCCTAAATACCTAGATAGAAGACATACTAATGAAACACTTTCTTATATTGTTGGTGAAAAGGGTTCTTGGACAGTCGGATCGCACAAAATGGTATTAAACACATTTTCTACTAATAAATTATCGCATAGAGGTGGTTTTGTAACTAAATATTTCGAGGGTAGTTTCGACGCTACTCCTAATTTATTCACGACTATTCAGACGTTTGTTGGATCGGATTTAGTAGTGACTAGAACGAAAGATATTACTGTAAATGGTTTTAAATGCACCATGCAAGAAGAAGAAAAAAAAAATCGAGGATCGCATACGAACGAAACAATCGGTTATATGGCAATAGAAACTGGTAATTATACGATTGGAGACATTGTGGTGAAGAGTGGACAGGTGAGTAATGTAACTCATCGTAATAAAAGTGTAAGTTATAATAGTTCATTTTCTAGTACTCCTAGTTTAATGACTGGCCTACTCTCATATAGAGGAGGAGATACATCTAATACTAGGATAGTCGGACAAAACACTGCAGGATTTACAGTAAAAATTCATGAAGAAAAATCCAGAGATAGAGAAATCAGACATACTAATGAAACTGTTGCTTATCTGGCATTATTGTGATTTATTCTTCGTGTTCTTCCACAAACATGAATAATTCCTTGACGGTACATCCTTTTTCTTCTATTTCTTTAGAAATATTAAATGCTCCATCTTTTGGATTGAAATAGCCATTGTCATTACATATGCTCTTAACGTACCAAGTTCTCTCGAGATCTACATCGACTTTTTCTCCTTTACTAAGAGAACCATATCCCCAACGTCCTTCAGCATACACCATCATTCCATCAATAAATTGTGAAAATGGTGTTGGTTGTGCTTGTGAACTACGTGGTCGTCCTTGTTCATCACGATGAGTTACTTTATATTTAGTTGTCAGAACATGAATAGTAAAACCGTCATTTTGTGTAGTTAATGTGGTATTATTTCTCAGCATGTCAAGAAGATCATCGTGTGCCGCAGTAAATTCTTTCTTAGGAACTGCAATATTTCGAGTAGAAAAATTGCAAAATTCCATAGTGAATGCAATATATTCTTGTCCCGCCTCGATTGGTTCTGGTTTCATATATTGTTCGTACCATGCTTTTTCTTTAGCTTTTCTTTTTTTAGATTCTTTGATTAATTCGATTTTTTTCTCTATCGATGTCAATCCATATCCCCATCCATATCCACATTTTTCATATTCTTTTTGAATTTCGGGATATTCTTTTCGATGTTTTTCGGTTTGTTCGTCGAATAATCGTTCTTTTTCTTTTTCAATCATAACAAATTGTTTTTTTTCTTCTAATGTATATTCTTTTCCATTAAATGATTCCGGCGTTTTTTTGAATTCTTTTTCGATTTCTTCGTCGTCCATTTTTTATAATTAAGTAACATTATCACTTTAAGTAAAAAAATAAATCAGTTTTTATTTTATTATTATTTTATTATTATTTGTTTTTAATTGATAATAATAAAACGTTTTTGGAAATTATATTGTTAAGTGACGTTTATATTACTAAGAAAATTCCTGCTAAAGATATTTATCAAGTATATAGATAAAATATATATAATTATTATAATATGGCACGGCGTCAGACATATGGATCCAATAAAAAAATATATTCAGTTGATATGATGATGGCATATGTCAATATATTCAAACCTAGGCCTAAAACAGTTAAAGTAGATACATTACTATATCAGCTTGATCAAAATTGTTGGGGTGATCCAATGAGGAAAATAAAATATTCTCCATCTAACGTTCTCGCAAACAAATCTAATCCAAAATATAAAGATGAAATCTTGCGTATTAAAAATGCAAATCTCCGCTATCCAATCATGATGGATGGAAAACATGTTATAGATGGAATGCATCGTTTGACTAAAGCCAAATTAGAAGGTAAAAAGACACTAAAGGCATATGTTTTTACCAGTAAGGAAATGACTAAATTTCTATTAAATAAAAATAGAGATTATGAAAAAGTAGATAAAATGAGTGTATATGAATATCTTCAATTATTCCATAAAAAGTTTTGTTAATTCCAGAAATCGGGCGAAAGGTTAGCATAACCCCCTTTGCAAATTAAATCACATCCACTTCTTATTTCTTTATCAATCTCTGGATTAGTTATTAGATTTGCCAATTCTTTTTGATCTTTTAAATATTTTTTGGAAAACTTTTCATATTCCTTAAAAGAATACATATTCGCTACTTCTCGCTCTAGAACTTGTTCATGAGTTAGTTCTTCTTCTGGTGCAGGACCAATATTTACGGTTAGGTTTATAAATTCTTCTTTTGGTTTTATGATATATTTTACATAAAGTATAAGTAATATTAAACATACATTTAATATTATCATTTAATTTATTAAAAGATTTTATATTGTCCTTTATTATAAAATATGGGTTGTTATGACACATGGTGTCCTCTCTGTGGTGGTCCCTTGAATGGTGTTTATAATGATGACTTAGCAAAATATATCCTTAACCTTATCATGGTGGTTGAATTTTTGACTTAACCACCGTGATAAGGTTAAAACATGAGATATCACTTATTTGTGTATAAGATAAATCAAGTGTACGTAAATTTTCAGGGATATCATCAGGAAGTTTTCTTAATCTAATTGAAAATTTAAAATTTGGATATCTTTTACATATTTTCAAATCTTTAATTTCAAGGACTTCTTGACATTGCCATTTTAACCATTGCTGGTAAAATTGTTTATTAACTAGCGCTAAAGATAATGTTTCTTTGAATTGTAGATAATCCAAAATGATATAAAAATATCTTTTTGAAACATTTTTTATAATAATTATGTTATAATCAATATAAGTATAATAAAATTTATTTTTTAATAAACTTTTCTTACAATTTTTCTTAGTTTAGCTTTTTCTTCATTGCTTATTGGTGTTCCAAATAAATCAAGTGTATGTAAATTTTTAACATCAAAACCTTCAGTATTTCTTATTGGTGTTCCAGATAAATCAAGTGTATGTAAATTTTTAACATCAAAACCTGATGTATTACTTATTTGTGTCCAAGATAAATAAAGTGTATGTAAATTTTTAACATCAAAACCTTCAGTATTTCTTATTGGTGTTTCAGTTAAATAAAGTGCATGTAAATTTTTAACATCAAAACCTGAGATATTACTTATTTGTGTTCCAGATAAATAAAGTGTATGTAAATTTTTAACATCAAAACCTTCAGTATTTCTTATTGGTGTTTCAGTTAAATAAAGTGCATGTAATTTTTTAACATCAAAACCTGATATATTACTTATTTGTGTTCTAGATAAAGAAAGTGTATGTAAATTTTTAACATCAAAACCTGAGATATTGCTTATTTGTGTCCAAGATAAATAAAGTGTATGTAAATTTTTAACATCAAAACCTGAGATATTACTTATTTGTGTTCTAGATAAAGAAAGTGTATGTAAATTTTTAACATCAAAACCTGAGATATTGCTTATTTCTGTATGAGATAAATAAAGTGTATGTAAATTTTTAACATCAAAACCTGAGATATTACTTATTTGTGTTCTAGATAAATTAAGTGTATATAAATTTTTAACATCAAAATCTAATATATTGCTTATTTGTGTTCCAGATAAATCAAGTATATGTAAATTTTTGACATCAAAACCGTCGATATTACTTATTTGTGTATAAGATAAACAAAGTGTATGTAAATTTTTA
>JGI10211J14876_10000473_pt1 | contig 17335 bp, 19 predicted proteins | sample Etolagsediment_FD_14876 | JGI IMG/M metagenome (IMG submission 14876)
TATCCTAATAAAAACCATTACACAGGGTATGAGTAACGCCCTTTAGTAAATTGTGGGCATCGCAACAAGTTGCGATTTCTGCGATTTTGTTATTCTGTAAAAACAACTCAAGGAAAAAAGAAATCAATACTTGAAAAAATTAAAGAAATTGAAAAAGGTTTAACTCATATTGACACAATTATGGAAAATCCAAAAGAAAAATGGAAACTTAACAGAGAATGGTTCGCCCAATGGATTAGAAGTTAACAATTTTATAATATTAAAACAGTTTAAAAACAACTCGTTTTATATTTTTATGGATATGTCAGAAACTGAAAAACTTTTTAAAGAACAAGATTTTTATTTTTTTTTACAAAAAAATATTGAACAAGAACAATTAAACATGTATAATATTTTAAATAGATATTTTGTTTTAACTAAAAATGATGATGAACTTATAATTGATGTTGATGATGTATTTAAAATATTTGGGTATGCGTTAAAATCTTCAGTAAAAAAATTAGTTGTAAAAAATTTGAACCAAAATGAGTATAGTATAAATGTTAAAGCAATCGGTCAAGATTATAATAAATCTGGTCATGGCTTAAACCGAGAAGAAATATTATTATCAATAAACGGATTAAAAAAATTAAGTAATAATTTATCTAATTTAAAAAAAAAAGAGTTATATAATTTTTTTATAAAATTAGATAAAATTAAAGAAAAATATGCAGAAGAAAAATTAAAAGAAACTAATGAAAAAATTTTATTTAAAAAACATACAACACTTTTAGAGAATTATCCATATTGTCCCCTTGTTTATGCTATCCTAATAAAAACAATTGGCGATAAAATTATATTAAAAATTGGGAAAACACGCAAATTAATTAATCGAATTAAAGAATTAAATTATTATTTTAATGTAAATGCAATAATTTTAGATGTTTTTCCATGTGGTGAGTATGATGATTTTGAAAAATATCTTCATAAACATGAAAAAATATTGCCATTAAAATACACAGAAGAAGTTAATGGTAAAACATCTACTGAATTTTTCCTTATAAATAGTATGAAACATTATAATGAATTAAGAGAAATGATTAAAGAAGAAAAGGAAAAGTATTTTGAAAAACATATAGAAGAATTGCGATTAATTGAAAAAATAAAAAAAAGTGAAGCTGAAATAAAAAAAATTGAATTAACACAATTATTATTGGAAAAGTGTATAAATATTGATACAGAAAAAATTAGTACAATACTATCATTGATTAGTAATACAGAATATTAAAAATGATTTAAAGAAATTAAAACATAAAAATAAAATAATGATTAAACAAAATAAAGATTCTTTTAATGAAATGGATATTTCTTGTTTATTACTAAGAGCTGAAATTGAAAAAGCAAAGGCAGATATTGTAAAGAATGAAGTAGAAATTAAAAAAATGGAGAGAATACATGAAGTAGAAATTAAAAAAATGGACATATTAAAGTTAGCAATTGAGCAGAAAATGCCAATTGACCAAATTAAAGAATTATTGAAAACACTTGAAGAAAATAATAAACAAACATCAACAGAACAAATTGAACCAGAAAATAATTTACAAACACAAGAAGACTTATCTACGTCATCTCTTCCAACAACTGCTCCACAAGAAGTACAAATTCCAGTTATTGATAACAATACCAGAACACCAATTGGAAGACAAGTTCAGGCATATCTACCAGAAGATATAAAAAAAGTTGCTAGAGTTTTTAGTGGTTTATTTGAAGCACAAAGAGAAGTTCAAGGAACAACAATTAGTGAAATAAAGAAATATGCTTCAACAAAACGTATTTTAGCAGGATATCGTTGGTATTTAATTGACCGTAATGATACAGACCCTTGGAGAGCTCGTGATATTGGACAAACCGTTGAACATACTGTTAAAGAAAAACGTTTTATTGCAAAATTGAATTTGGATAGAACAGAAGTTCTAAATGTTTTTTCCAAACAAAAGGAAGTTGCACAAGCAGTAGGAGAATGCACAGCTACAATTTCTAATGCAGTAAAATATGGAAATTGTGTAAAAGGATATTTTTATGCACCTTGGGATACACTTCTAGAAGCAATCCGAAACCGTTATTTAGAAAACCATTCATTGCCTAATGAAAGAAGAGTTGAGCGTGGAATTCGTATTCAAAAATTAGATGAAGATAAAAATGTTATTGAATCCTTCCGTTCTGCAATACAAGTTCAATTGAAATACAACATTACTGCAAAAACACTTCACAAATACACAAGCAATGGTGAAATGTATAAAGGTTTTTTTTGGAGAAAAATATAATTATTTCTTAATATTTTAATTAAAGAATGGTTACAAAGGTTTTTACCAAACCGATTGCAGCAATTGTAATAAAAGGTGAACAAATTATAATTAGTCGCATATTTTTAGGAGTTTTTATAAAATCGTCGCCTTTTTCTTTTTTAACTTGTTTGTAAATTATAATTAGAATTGTATATTTAATCATGGCTAATAATATCATACCAATTAAAAATGGCATATTTCCTATAGAAATATATGCCAATAAACTATTGGTAATTAAAGTAAAAACTAAAAACATTACACTAACTCCTGCATTTCCTTTCTTGATTACATGAATTAAAAATGGAATAAAAGATAATCCAATTATATATCCCATAGCAATACCTAAGTAATTACTGTATTTTGTGTTACCAATTGTTGCCAATGATATAAACAATGCTGCGGGTATTAATACAATAGTTATTGCCATTTTTTCTTTCCAATTTTTGTTAGTGTCTTTTTCGTATTTTATAAGAAAAGAACAAGACAAATAAAAAAGAATAAATCCAACAATACTATAAAATGTAAACAATTTAGATTTTTTGTGTATATATTCATATAAAATTAAAGATAAAAGTGCAAAAGCGTTTAGAGCCAATGTATAAAAATTAACACCTTCAACAGATTGTTTAGAAAATGTTTTCTTGCCAATTTTTAATGTTTGGAAGAAAACACCTATTATCTGAAAAAAAATAATAATAATTGAAATCATTATTGTAAATAATATTTAATTTTCTCGAAATTTGAAAAAGAAATATAACATATAGTATAATGAAATACGCAAATACTTATGAAGCAATTGCAGCTGACAAATGCCTCAGCACACTCAAGTCCCTTATTGACTTAGCCGGTTTAGCCGACGCTGTTAAAGGATTAAGCAACTCCACTACTTTCGCCCCTACCAATGCAGCATTCCGTAAAGTTCCTCAATCTGTTCTTGACACTTTAACTGACCCTGCCAACATCAGCTTACTCCAAAATGTTCTTTTATACCACATCACCGGTAAAGCAATCCCCAACAGATGCTCATTCGTTAACGGTGAAACCCTCACTATGTTGAACTCTATCCCAACAACTGTTGAAAAGAAATGCGGCCATATCAACATTGTTGACGCAGTTGGCGGCAAATCTAAAATTGTATGCAAAGACTCTAAAGCAGATGTGAACAACTTCATCTACAAAATCAATGCTGTATTAATCCCCGCTGTATTGTAAATTTAATCCTTTTTAACTACATTGTAATTAAAAAGGAGATTGTCAGGAGTGGGGTTCGAACCCACGCATCTTTACGATACCAGGACTTAAATCTGGCCCCTTAGACCACTCGGGCATCCTGACTTTTTACCTCCATAGTTATATAAGAGAAATTAATTTTAAACCATTTTTTTGTTACCAAAAAGTGTTAACCACTTAAAAGAAATATTTTTAAAGAAATTTTTAGAAAAAATGGGGGGGATAATTAATGGAATATTTGTCGGATAATATTTTTTACAATTTGTTGGAAAAGGGAGATTTTCCATCAATTAAATACTATTATAAGCAGAAAAAAGCTAAAATTGCCAAACCCATGATTTATGCTGTTTTGGGTGATAATATAGAATTTGCTGAATTTTTGCTTAAGCTTTATCCCAATACAAACATGAATCGTTACAATGATTTATGTTTTCGTTTAGCATGTCGTTATAATTGTCGGAATATGGTTAGATGGTTGGCGCAATTTAATCCGGATATAAGTGCAAATGGCAATGAAGCCTTCCATTCTATTATTGGTAATTTAGAGAATTGGTGTGAAGATTATTTAGATATATTTTTTAACAACTCTGATTTTATGGAAGAAAATTTCCAAATGTTATTCAACAAAAGCTTAAATATTAAACAAAAACACTTCCCACTAAATAATGTGATATTTTTGCAATACTTAAGAAAAATTGAAAATTCCAATAAAACATATTTTTCTGTAATGTTCACTAAACAATTTTTAGAAGAAGTTATCGCTAAATATGAACAACTTTTTTTTACATTCAAAAATCTACAAACATATATAGCACAAATTGCCAGAAGAAATCATGTCTTTCTAAATAACATTGCTTGGCTTGAAGAAAAAATAAATCTATTTAAATTACCAATAAAATTAATCAACGGTGTTGTAACCAGATTCATCTATCTTGAAGAAAAAGAAACCTGCTTCATTTGTTACAATAAAGACGTTGAAATTCAAACCAATTGTAAACATAACTTCTGCAATGAATGCATACATAACTGGATGAACAGAAAAAATAATTGCCCCCTCTGTAGAACCGAAATCTACCAAATCAAAGAAATATTATATCATCCTAAATCTTAAATCCTTTTTAACTACATTGTAATTAAAAAGGAGATTGTCAGGAGTGGGGTTCGAACCCACGCATCTTTACGATACCGGGACTTGAATCCGGCCCCTTAGACCACTCGGGCATCCTGACTTTTTACCTCCCTACTTATATAAGAGAAATTATTTTTAAACCATTTTTTTGTTGCCATAAAAGTGTTCACCACTTAAAAGAAATATGTGGAATTTTAAGGATCGGATTTATTTTCTAAATCTAAAATTGGCGATTGAGCCTTCTCCAAGAAATAATTGTGTATCTACAACATCACCTCTGTATCCTCTTTTACATTTTTTAAGTAAAATTGTACGTGATGCTTGATACCCATTATATCCAGATTCTTGCATAGATAAGTTAATAGTGTTTCTAACTCTGTCGACTAAGATTTCACCTTTATCAACTTTAATTGTTGGTTCATTGGTGATAGAATTGATTGAATACATATCAACGCAATTTTTTCTTCCTTGGTAAGAGATGTTTAAGTTCCATGTTTTGGAGTCAGGTTTTTTTAGTGTATTGTCATAGTAGGTATATTGTAAGGTTGCTTTACTAAATCTCATAATATTATAAAAAATAATTTTATAAAATTTCGGGAAAATTAAATACATTCATTGTACAATTCTTCTTCAATTGTATTCCGAATAATAAGACGATAAACATTTACAACCTTTTTTTGGTTCATCCTGTAAACTCTCCCAATAATTTGCCTTTCCGTATCACGTAAAAAGTTGTAACTTCCAACAATTGGTTCAAAAATAACAACATTGTTAACAAAACTCAGGTCTAACCCTGCAGCATTTTTGTTAGAAAGAATAATTAAACATTTTCTTTTTTCATTTTTAAAAATATCAATATCTTCTTGCTTAGTAAAACTGCAATAAGTAATGCCTTCTTTCATAAAAATTTTTTCCAATTCTGTTTGCACAGACTCAAACTGAGTGTAAATCAAAAACTGTTCATCCTTTTCCAGAATTGACAGCACTTCCGCAATCTTCGTACTATATTTCTGTCTTCTCACATGATTTTTCACATAGGTTAACATATCTGGCATTGAATTACCACGGCATACTGGACATGTTTCATGTCCTCTAAACCACATCTCCGCACAATTAATGCAAACAATATGTGAACATGGTGTTAAACAATATCCTGTATCCATTACGATATCTTGTGTACAAATTGGACATGTTTTATCTGATTGTTCTACTTGCAATTTAAAGAAATCATAGGTTTTTTTCCTGTTGATTGTTATTGCAGATTGGCTTTCCAATTTTTGTTTAAAATGCATAATATTTTGCATAATTTCTGGTGAATCCTTTTCTTCTAAAATTTTTTCTGCCTTTTCTATTTCCTTTTTAATAATTTCCTCTTTTGCCACTTCATCTTGCCATTTTTTGTAGAAAGATTCCATAACATTTGCCATTAACATTTCTTCTGTAATTGTTGTGCGTTCTTCTCTGTAAAATTGCCGGATAACATCACAGCAGATTTTGCGTAGAAATCCAATGTCTTTGTTGTTTCCACTTTGTAATTCTGCTTGATAAATTAGCATTTCTCTTTCAATAAAAGTAAGAAGACGGTTGTTAACAATCATTTCGGGCAAATGAATAAATTTTTGTGCATTTGCAATGGTGTTTTTACGGAAAAGTTGTTTAAAAATGGGGAAATATGTTTGTGTTCTTTCAATATGGAAATTAACGAAGAATATTCCAGTAAGGAATTGCACAATACTAAACAGTGCTTTTTCGCATGGAAAAGGTGTTCCAGAAACTCCCCACTTATATTCAGCAGGATATTCCACCAATTTTTCAAAAAGTTCATTGTTTTCACTTTTTGCATAGGTTTCGTGGATTTCGTCGACAACAATTCTTTTGTAATCTGTATATTCTCCAGCACTAAATTCACTGAATGAGCAAACAGTAACATTTTCCAATTGTTCACCAAAATGCTTTGTCATCTCATTTTGCCAATGACAAACCAAATGATTCGGTACAACTATTAATGTTGTATCCCTTGTTAGAGAACAATACGTTAATATTTGCAACGTCTTACCAATACCCATTTCATCAGCAATAATACCACCTTTAAATTGTATATCTTTAAAGTATTCCCAAGTAACCATTGTATTGATGGAATAATTGAATACTCTTCCATCTGGCAATTCCAAAAACTTGTGGTCAGTAATTTTCGCAGTAAGAGGGAATTGTTCCATTTTTTTCATCCAATTTACATTGTTAATTTGGTAATCCCACAGTTTTGTTTGCAATCTTGGAGAAGAAAATTCTGCCAAATCATAAATCTCATCACTCGCCAATCCATCAATAAATGTTGACAAATTGTAGTTGTACCATTTCTTGTTTGTTAAATTATCCATATATTTCCGGTGTCTATCTAAAATGTTAACATATTCAATAGAACAAAGTTGTTTGCTTGTTAGTAAAATAATATCCAATATTTCAATAATGATGGTATTAATTTTGTATCCATCTTTTTCCAATTCACACAAGTACAATGCAGTTTTTTCAAAATCCAAATCTGGAAAGTAATGCAAGATACTGTCAAGTGCAACTTGATTTTTTTTCGTGTTTGGATGCTGGATTAATTGTTGTGACACCAATTCATTTTTAATCTTACCAGCGCCATTGTTATCTGGCTCAATTGTAATNCTNTAGAAGCAATAAAAACTATTCATATTAGTTATCTGCTANAAGACATATTATAAATATTAATCAATTTTTTAAATGCTTCACGGTTTTGGTGGCATATTTGTATTTTATATTCAACAGATTTTTTAATATAATCATAATATTCAATATCTGGCATTCCCAAAATATTCGGAAAAAGTTCATCCAATCGTGAATCATATATAACACATGTGGCATCCAAATTGTATATTTTCGCCAATCTTTTATCCATAAGTAATGGGATATTTAGATTAATTGCCAGAGGAATACTTCCAGTTAATCTTTGCCAATAAAACCAACCATTTTTTTTGGATAGTGGTAGAACAAATTTAACTTTTTTTAATTTTCTAATTAGATTGGGTGTATCTAGACCAAAGTATGCTTTTATTTTGGGATGATTATCCAACATTGGTATTCTTTTAATGAGCCATAACCAATCCCATTTGCGCATAAAAAAACGGAATTGGTAGTGATTATTTGGGTATTTTTCCAGAATATCTTGGATTAATGTTACATCTCTATCAAGGATTTTACCGGTTTTAGTGCCTCTTATACCACCAATAATTCCAAAAATTGTTTTATCTTGTGGTTTGTAATGGATTGATCTGTAAGATTTGTAAATTGGAAGTATATATTGCCAATCTTTACCGTACATTTTAGCAGTATTAATAACAGGACTAACAGTAATAAATTTTTGCATAAAGGGTAAAATATGTGTTGTCTGATGTTGTACAAATATGGATCGGTTAATGTAAGGTTGATTTTTTAAAATATCTGGAATATGGTTGTGGTCAGATGCACTGGCATATAGGAATATGTCAATATTTTCTTTATCTAATGGAAGGTGGTTGTTGGATTTAACATCTAAAGGTTGGTTGAAGAGGTAAGAATAATATGGGATAAAACTGTAGGGGTCTTTGTCTAAATTGTAATAAATAGTGAATTTTATTTGCTTTTTAATAAAATATTCAATGTATGTTCCGAAAATTTCTGTGTGTTTGGGGGTTAATTGTATAAGGGCAATGTGCATTTTATTTAAGAAATAAATTATTATAAAAAAAAACCCTTCTGCGTTTAATATCCAAAAAAATTTTATCTTTAGAAAATGTAAAAAAGCCTCTTTAACTCAGCTGGATAGAGTGCCATCCTTTAAAAAATATATTTAAATTCTAATCCATTCAATTTTAAAATTGAATGGATTATTTTTCCTCCAAAGACACTATAGCTAAATCGGTAGAGCGGGTTGTTGTTACCGACCAAGTAATTGGAACAAAACCAATTGGGGGTGAAAACTTTTTAACATAAACGTATGTTAAAATAAATTTCTGAAAAAATCATAAAAAAAAATTTTAAATTAAAGTATTCGATATAATAAGCTTATAAAATGCCAGAAACAAATAAATTAAATAAAATTTTTAATTCTCTGCCTAAACAGAGAGCCATTGAATTTATGAAAGAAAGTAACAATATTAATGATTATTTGGGGAAAATAGGACAAAGACAAGGAGGTAGTGGATATAGACAATTTTATTGTTATTGTAGTAAATACAATATTGATTATAAACAGCATTTAAAGTATGAGGAAAGAAGTAAAATAAATATAAATAAAACAACAGAAGAAATATTAGTTGAAAATTCAACCTATTACAGCACAAATCATTTGAAGAAAAGACTTTTTAGAGAAAATATTTTGGAAGAGAAATGCGTTTTATGTGGGAATAATGGAACTTGGATGGGTAAAAAATTATCTTTGCAATTAGATCATATCAATGGTATTCATAATGATAATCGTTTAGAAAATCTGCGTATATTATGTCCAAATTGTCATGCACAAACTGATACATTTTGTGGAAAAAACGTTAAACCTGAATCCAAAATAGAAAAGAAAAAATATTATTGCAGCATATGTAATATAAAAGAAACTTCTGGGTTAAATAAAAATTGCCCAGAATGTTATTCAATAAAGAATAGAAAGGTTAAAGATAGGCCAAGTATAGAGACATTAGAGGAGGAATTAAAAACAACAAGTTATTTGCAATTGGGTAAGAAGTATGGTGTAAGTGATAATGCAATTCGTAAATGGATGGGCAAAAGAAAAACAACTAAAAAAAAACCAGAAACAGTGCCAGAACTGCAACGTGAACAACAACCGGAAATGCATTCAGAACCGCAACCAGAACAACTGCCAGAACCATCGTCAGAAATACAAAAATAAATGCATGTTGAGATAAATGATGAAGAAGAGATAAAGTTGGAGTCTAATATTCAAAATATTTTGGTTGGTGTGGTTAAAAGAAGATAATATTTCCAGAAAAGAATTTTATAAAAATATTTGAATCTCAAAATTATAAAGAACTAATTAAAGTTTGTTTATTGTTTTTTAATTAAATTTTAGTTGCAACACATTTCTGTTGTTGCAAAGTATTAGAAAGATTTGCATAAGCTTCTTCTTTTATTTCCTGCATATGAGGACAAATATGTTCTTCGGGTAATCGGTGATTACTGCAGAAATATAGTTTGCATTTGTGGCAGTTGATGCCAACCGATAAGATTTTATTTTTGCATCCTGAAAAAGCACAACGATTCACCATTTTTTTCTTATTAGATAAAAATTTAATAAATCATTTTTTTTAATTTTTTGCGTTTTATGGAATGTTGAATGTGGTTTGGTATATTTTGGTAAAAAATAAAAAACTATTTAAAGCATAGATAATAGTAAATATAAAGATGGCAGAAGTTGCATATCAAAAACCGAAAAATGTTGGGGTTATTTCAAAAATAGATTTGTTGATGACTTCTTTATCAAAATTTTATGCAAATGAGAAAAATATAGATATACTTTTACCAATTGTTCAGGGTTGTAGCAATATTTCTTTGCGTGTTTTAGATTGGTTTGTAACAAATTATTGTAAAAAACATAATACAGTTATAAACTACAATAAAGATGGGAAATCTGTTAAAGTGATTGTTCATTTAGATTATAAGAATCAGTTAAAAGCATATTCTAAGAAGCAGTTTGACCCTTTTTGTAGGAGGGAAAGAATTAATTTTATTTATGGGAAAGGTAGTGAATTGTTGACAACAGTGGGGCAATTAAATTTTTTCCGTTGGGCAATAGAGAATAATTTGCTTAAATATATAGAGGATAATTTAGAAGCGATAGAATTGGATATGAATACAAGTTTAAGAGTTGATAAAAATACGGATGAAGAAAGCCAAGAAGGTGTTTCAGAAAAAAGAAGGAAAAAGAGACATGAATTGTCTATTTCAGCATCTAAAAGTGTGAGTCGCCACAATGTAAAGATAACGGTGGAATTTTCATAAATTGCACACTAATTTTTTTATAACTTCATCAGATAATGGAGTTTTAATTTTTCCATAAATTTTACTTAAAAATATGTACTCTAATATTTTATTGTACATTTTTTTATCATTCCTTTTATTATCTATATACAAAAGAGCACCATTTTTAGAAAAAGGTTTACCCATTATTTCTTGGAAATTTGGTGGAATATCTGTCCAAATAACGGAATCAATATTATTTTTTTCAGCGAACAATTTTATTTTTTGTAATTGTTCAATTGTCAACAATGTTGAACGATAAGAATCTTTTGTTAAATTTATATAACCAACATTACTTTTTGTAGTTTTTTCTCTGTTTTTTAATTTAGTTAATGCAATATTTAAATCATTTGTTTTTGCAATTGCAAAATAAACTGGGTTTTCATATCCATTCTGGTCAACAACTAAAGTTAAACGTCCTTTNCCATTATCAGATATTCTGGAANAGTTTAGNGGNAAATTAAAAGANGTTTTTTCCCATTTTGTTTTTAAATTTAAATTTTTATCATTCCAAAGCAATGAACCCCACGCTAAATATGCTATTTTCATTAATTATAACAAACATTTTAGTTTGGTAACAGAATATCAAAATAAATCACAAACATTCCATTTTGTGTATTTATCTTTAAACACTGTGCCTTTAGTTCATGTTCATTAATCGGTTTATTTTCAGTTGTACCATAAGAAGTAGTATCTCCATCAACAATCTTATCAATATAAACTTTATAGCCGAAACTATTAAAATATTTGGAGATTAACTGGTAATCATCTTCAGTCAATTCATCCAGATTTACTCTACCATTAGAATCACTAAAAAGATATTTCATACTTTTGGTGAACACTTCCACTAAAACTTGGAAGCAATTTTCGTAATCTTCGTGGTCAATCTCCAATTGTGTACTGTTGGGTTCTCTGGGAGAAGAACTAACTAACTGTTCAATAAAATCATCTAAAGAGCCAAATTTTTCTGTAGCCATTATTAAATTATTTAGGAGGATTGTTTTTAAATTAATTTATTACTTATATATATGAGAGACCCAACTGTTAGTTTTTACCAACCATTTCAATCTGGAGACAGCATTTGTTATCCTGCTTTTCCACAAAATTATTATAAAACAGAAACCACCCCTATGTTTGGTGGCAAAAAATCCAAATCTAAAAAAGGTGGTGCAGTATCTTACGCCAATGGTATGGATTGCAAAAATATGAACGCCAAAGAATTAGATTTAAAATCAAATTTCGGTCCATTCTTATATCCTCCAACAGAGATGCCCATGAACCCTCAAGATGGTGGCAAAAAGAAAGGTCGTAAACAGAGAGGAGGAAAAAATTTAGTTGGTGCAGAATATGCCAACCAACCTTTAGTGCCCTCAACTCCTTCAGTTCCTGCTGATTATGTTGGCGATGCATATTTATCTTCTCCTCAGCAAAAGGTTGCATTAACTGGTTCAGGAGTTGCCCAAAAACCTAATCCCTTGACAGAAGAATTTCTTAGTAATAATATGGCAATTACTTATGCTACTCAAGCTGGAGGTAAAAAAACCAAAAAACAAAAAGCCGGCGATTCTTGCATGACTGGCGCCAATTCACCCAGAAATGTCAATTCATTTGCTGATGCAGAAATGGACGGTGGCAAAAAGAAACGTCGTGGTAGACCCCGCAAGCAAGCAGGAGGAGATGATATGGATGACAGAGAAGCTCAATTACAAGGTGCAATTGGTGGCAATGACGATGCTTTAGGTCGTGCACCTGCTTCTTTAACTGGTGGAACAATTCATTACAGAGGTGCCCCTAAAGCTGGTGCAACTTCTAATATGTCTGACGGAAATGTATGGCATCCAGAATGGAGTTATGGTGATGCTTCTGGAGGCAGAAAGAAAAAATTAAGAGGAGGTAACACTATCCCCACTCCTGATGCAGAATTTGGAAATGCACCCGCTGCCGATGAATTACAATTAGGAGAAACAAGTGCTGCCCATGTATTAAAAGCACCCAAATCCACTGGTCCTTTAGATGTTGTTCCGGGAAACCCCGGCTCCAGCCAAGCAGTTATGGCACAAATGGCAGCTGATACTGTTGTATCCGAAGAAATGGGTGGTGGAGCTAAAGCAAAGAAAGGCCGTTCCCGTTCTAAATCTCCTGCAAGAAAATCAACTCGTGCAAAATCTCCTGCAAAGAAAACTACTGCAAAGAAAACAACACGTTCTAAATCTCCTGCAAAGAAGACAGCCACAAAGAAAACAACCCGTTCTAAATCACCAGCAAAAAAGACAACTCGTTCTAAATCTCCTGCAAAGAAGTCATCACGTTCAAAATCACCAGCAAAAAAAAAAGCCAGTAGACAAAAAGGGGGTGTAAGTGATTTTGCAACTACTTTGGCATCACGTGGTCCAAGCAATTACCCCGATCAGATTTCAAAAGACCTTTTCCGTTATTTCAACAAAACTGGGACATTTATTCCAAATTCCCAGTTAAAATTTGCGGCAGCTCCTATATTAACTGGAGCAGAACCTGATCCAAACCCTTACCCAGTTGCTTACAATGAATATGTTGGAGGAGCCAAGAAGGCGAAAAAAGCAAAAACAGCTAAAAAAGAAAAGAAATCCAAGAAGTAATTAATTAAAAAAGTTGAAATGGTCATTGTAGCCATAAGTTCCAACGTCATTGGGTTTAGGACCGCCTTTATAGATGGGGAAATATTCCATGTTAATACCTGATTGAGCATTTTGTTGTTCAATCTTTTCTTGTGCTTGATTGATTAAATTTTGTGTTAATTGTTCAAGTACAGATAGACTTTCTTGAAATTTATTATTTGTGGCAGTTGTAGAAGGTACACCATAAATAATTGCTTGCCAATAATTAAGACATGATTCACGTAATTGCTCCAACATTGTATATTGATTTTTTCTATTATCAAGGCCTAATAACATGTCATTTGTTAAAATAATCATCATATTAATAGACCGCAAAGAACGTGCATAATTTAGGTAACTATGTTCAATGAATATTTTATTATTGTAATAAAAGTCAACAACAGCTGGGTTGAAATAAAGGAAGTTACGTAATCTTTGTAAGTCAATTCCAAAAAAGTTTTTACTGAAAAATTCAGTTCCTTCAATGGGTTCAAGGTTATCTTTAGATAGAATATTGGCAAGAAAATTAATTTTCTGCTGTTTATCAATGGCATAATCTTTAATATTGTAAAATTGGTAAGAATAATAAAGGTAAAATATGAATCCTAAAAATAATAATCCAAAAATTGCACCTAAACTTATGTTTGCCCGAATGAACCAAGAATATAAAATGATTAATCCAATCGCAAAAATAAATAATGTATTTTTTCCAATAATATTAATAAGACGAAAAGGACTTGTATTTTCAAAAAGAGAATTTACTGGATAATCAAAATTTTTTCTTGATTCATTTAATGCACTCTGTTGTAAAAAAAGTTTATAAATTACATTGTTTTCCATTGTTATCTTGTTAGAAAAATAAAATAGAAAATTAATGCAACTAATACAAACATAATGCCAACATAAATAATTCTCTCATTTTTTGTAAAAATAATAATATAATTATTCCAATTTTTGTTGTTATCATTATCATAAATTAATGCTGTTAATTCATTGATAATATGAGTCCAAACAGTAAAGAAGTTTTCAAAAAGATTTTTAACAGATAAATTGTAAACTCTTTTATTGTATTGTTCTTTTTCTCTTTTTTTATTTTCCAGAACAGTGTTGGTGTACAATTTTTTATATTGTTTAGCCAACTGATATTTCTGGAAATCTGATAATGTATATGTATTTGCACTCTCTAAAATATTTGTTCTTGTCATCTAATGTTTAACAACAATTTTTTATTGCGGCAAAATCCCATTTTATTAATATTTATAAACATAAAATGGAACAACAATTCACTTCTGCTGCAGAAAATGTCAAAAATCTAACTAAAAGACCCACCAATGAAGAACTTTTAAACCTTTATGGATTATTCAAACAATCCACTGTCGGGGATAACAACACTTCCCGCCCCGGATTGTTAGACATTAAAGGAAAAGCTAAATGGGATAATTGGTCATCACTTAAAGGTACATCCAAAAGTGATGCAATGAACAAATATATAACACTTGCAAACAGTTTGCTCCAAAAATACAAATAAATCTTACATCATCCCTTGACCATCCGTGGGATAATTGTATTGCATACCCTCATTAACCATCCACATTCCACGTCTCTGACGTACACAACCTGACATTGCAATAGCCCAAATAGCGATGATAAAAATAACCAACAGGAAAAATGCTCCAGCGCCTTCCATTATAATTACTTAAATATTTTAATTTTTAAAAATAAAATATTAAATCTTAATTTTTCATAATATTCACGAACTCTAAATCATTCTCCACTAAAGCCTCACTTATAACTTCATAAATTGTTGACACAATCTTTACTTCTGGTAATTCTCCATTGTATTTTGGACTTCCATCATTCTCCTTCCTCCTCTTCAAAATCTTCTCATAATCATCCTCATTATCTTTTGGCACTAAACATAATCTAACTCCTGCCCTCTTTGCTCCCTCTAATTTTGCCTCCAATCCCCCAATTGCATGAACATTCCCATGTAAATCAATCTCTCCTGTCATTGCAATATCATTTTTAACACGAATATTACACAATCTACTAACAATTGCTGTTGTAATTGTTATTCCTGCACTTGGTCCATCTTTTGGTGTCGCTGCTTCGGGACAATGCAAATGTAATCCGAAATTACCATAAGTTTCAAATTCCTCATTAATATCCTTTTTCACACTCTTGGGAATTAAATTCCATGCAAGAGTCTTTGCACACATCATACTCTCTTTCATTACATCTCCCTGTTGTCCTGTCAATTCAAGCGCCAATTTTCTATCACTTGGTGTCTTAACACATTCCACAATTGTAATTCCACCTGTTCCGGCAACTGTTGCATACAATCCATTAACAAAACCAACTTGGGGTTCTTTGGCAATCTTTTTAACACTCACTTTTGGCTTATCACTAAACAACTCTTTCACAAAATCTTCTGTCACTTCAAATGGTAACTGTATATTATCATCAGTTATCTTCTTTAAATTAATCTCTCTTACTAATTCAAATAGTTTTTCTCTGACTTTGCGTACACCGGCTTCATTGGTATAATTCTGGATAATGTATTTTACAACATCCTTCTCTATCACAATATCACCCTTCTTATATCCAACTGTTTCCAATATTTCTGGTAAACTGTAATCTTGTACAACATGGATTTTTTCATTTATTGTCAATGCTTTAACATTGATTTCTGTGATTCTGTCACGCAAAATTCTATCAATCGCCTGTTGGTCATTGTAAGAAAATACAAACAATACTTTGCTTAAATCAAACTTAATACCAGCAAAATATTTATCAGTAAATTCATGATTCTGGGAAAAATCCGTTAAATGAGTCAAAATACCAATAATCTCCCTTCCATGTTCTGTATTGGATACCTTGTCCACTTCATCTATGTAAATAATTGGATTCATACATTTTGTTTCCATCAATATGTCAACAATTCTTCCCCAAGTTGACCCCAAATATGTATAACTATGACCTTCCAATACTGCACCATTGCTGCTTCCACCTAATGGTAAGAAACCAAATGGACGAGGATTGCCATCTTCATCTAAGAAACATTTAGCTAATCCTTTTTTGGCAATAGTAGTTTTACCAACACCAGGGGGTCCTTGGAAACCAAACACTGTTCCCTCCATCTTACCATTCATCCATTGTGCAATCAATCTTTCCAATTGCGATTTAGTCTCTTCTTGTCCATAAACACACTCATTTAATGTTGCCCTAACCTGTTCCAAATAATCCTTCTTAGATTTCTTATATTTAGTCCATTCCCTCCAAACATTCAAAAAGTTGTTGGAAATTGAAACCAAAATATGGTCTTCCTCACTTGTCTCTTCTTCTATCTTGTCTACTTCTTCATTGATTGTTGCAACTTTATTTCCAACCTCTTCACCATTTTCAATCAACTCATTAACATCTCTCATTTTTTCAATCTCCTCCACTAATCTTAAACTATGTTTCCTTAATTGCATATCACTGTCTTCAGATTTACCTTCAAAACCATCCATTGTACGCAATACTTTATCCAAATTTTTTAAGAAAGAATCAATAGATGATTCAATCTGTTCTTTACTATATGTAGCCAAATGTTCATCTAAGTTTTGTTTTGCAAATGTTTCAAATTCAGTAGATGGTTCAAATTTATCCAGATTATTCTTACTATTTCCAACAATTGCAGTTAATTTATTAGAAAACTCTTCTAAACCACTTAAAACTGGCTCTCTTTTAAATGTTCCAAATGGAACTTTAAGTAATCCATCCAAATATTGTTGGGCTTTAGCAGAGCCTTCTCTGGTTCCTTTCATTTCTTTAAGTTTCTCTAATGCTTTAGTTTTAACAGTATCTGTTGCTTTTAACATTGCAATTCTTTTCTCATAAGGAATATCGTCTTCTGTTAAATTGTGCAATTGTGCAACTTTATTTTCAACATTTTTAAATGCAATTCTAAACAATTTCTGTACACTGTAATGCAATGATTTATATAT
>JGI10211J14876_10000475_pt1 | contig 17306 bp, 15 predicted proteins | sample Etolagsediment_FD_14876 | JGI IMG/M metagenome (IMG submission 14876)
GGCTGCGCAGGAAAAGCAAATTGAACAATTCGCTCTTGAGCGCCGTGGCCGACGAGCTGGCCAGCGGCGGAATAATATTGGAGAATTCAACAGTGTACTGCAAAGAACATCTCGCAACGGAGGGAGTAATGACACAGACACAACTGGGTCCATCAGTCAAAGATGACATTAAGTTTGGCTGGCAGATAGTTAAAAAGCTCGGCGAACTGGATATAGGCCAGGCGATTGCCGTCAAAGAAAGAGAAATAATTGCAGTCGAGGCAATAGAAGGCACAGCGGAAATGATTGAGCGGGCCGGGCAGTTCTGCAAATCCGGCGGCTGGACACTTATCAAAACCTCGAAACCAAATCAGGATGAGCGATTTGATGTTCCGTGTGTCGGACCTGATACCATCAGAAGTTTAGCCAAGAACCGGGCAAAATGTCTCGTTGTAGAAGCGGATAAGACGATAATCATCGACAAAGCCGAGACAATAAAGCTTGCAAATCAACTGGGCATCGGCATTGTGGGCGTTAAACCTTCTGAAGACGAGCTTGGCAAATAGTTTCGTCAGTAATTTTTATTAACGATAGTTATAATCTTATGGCTGAATTCCCTTTCCCGCTTACGATTAAACCTGCATCTTCAAACAGTCAGCCCCAAACCGTTGTCTGTGTGGGCCTGTTGCGCGGCCTGGGCGGAAAGCGAAAAGTTCTCGATGCAATCTGGAACCAACGGCCTGTTATCGTTAAGCTCTTCGCAGACCCAATCAAGGCAAAATACCATATGAAAAGAGAATGGCGGGCGCTGAAGCTGCTGCAGGAGCAAGACTTGAATTCTCCAGCACCATTGTTTTACGGCAAGACCAATCAGCACGACTGGGCGGTGGTAACAGAAAAAATCGTCAATGCGTCAACCATCAGAGAAATCTGGGACAACACAACCGACGTCAGGAAAAAACGTGAGTTGTTGTGCAGGGTAAGCCGGGAACTGGCCAAACAACACAGCAAAGGTGTATTGCAGAAGGATTTGCATTTGGGCAATTTTCTGCTGCAGGCAGAAAAACTGTTTGCCCTCGACCCGGCACAAATGCGTTTTCTTTCCGGTGATATTAACAAGAGGCCGGCCATTGCTCAATTGGCTTTATTGGCATCCACCGTGCCCGATGAGAACACCGATACAATCACAAGCGTTTGCAAAGAGTATGCTCAGGCACGGTCGTGGAAATTTAGCCGGTCGGATATAGCTGTGTTTAGGAAGAAATTGGCTGCAGCCAAAAAAAATGGAATCAAAAAAGCACTGAAGAAATGCCTGCGCACAAATAAAAGATACCAAAAAATCGAAGAACACAACTACTGTGGGGTCGCAGCAATGGATTTCTTCGAAAAAGCCGATTTCCACAAGCTTGCGGAAGGCATTGACGAACTGATGCAAAGTGGGCAAATCTTAAAAAACGGAAACACCTGCTTTGTCTCCCGTATCAATTTGGCTGGTCAGGATACAGTCATAAAAAGGTACAACCACAAGGGAATTATCCATTCGGCACGCCATACTATAAAGAAATCTCGTGCCCGTCGCTGCTGGTTACACGCGCATCGGCTTGAGATGCTGAATATAGCTACGCCGAGGCCTCTTGCATATATTGAGCAGCGCAGGAAAAAGCTTATATGGAAGTCTTATCTTATAACGGAATACGTTGAGGGACAGAACCTTTACAATTTTCTACGAAACAGTAATGTTACTGAACAAAACCGTTCAAAGTTAACTCAGCAGGTCAGGGAGCTGCTCGATAATCTGGGAAAACATCGCATTAGCCACGGTGATTTAAAACATTCAAACATCCTGATTACGGAACATGGTCCTGTTTTGACAGACCTCGATAGTATGATAGCGCATAGATGGAAGCGGACGTATAAAGCCAGACGAGCCAAGGATATGGCTCCCTTGCAAAAAAACAACTGTCCCGGGGAGAATAACCGTTTATAGTCTCTAAAAACCCTTGCTAAAATCAGTTTTTTCGCATTAGATAGTCAACAGTTCGGGAAAACAACAAACAAAAATAAATAAAGAAAACAGATTCGTTCAAAAGGCAGATAGAGATGTTTCATCTGGCTGTTTTTGCCTCGAACAATAACGGGCTCGGCACATGGAAGCGCATCGGCTCTCTGCACAGAGAAATTGCCATATTTAAAAGATTTGCGCAGGACGGATGGAATATTTCTCTCTACACATACGACCGCAGCAGAAAGCTGCCTGATATTGGGTTTGCCGCCAAAGTTCATTCTCAATGGCCCTTTTTAGTTCCTAAAAAGCTCGGATTTTTGTATCGCCATTTATTACCATTTTTGTTCTTCCGCCAAGGCAGGAAAGCAGACATTATCATTACTAATCAAGCCCACAGCAGCGGCACCGCAATTCTTGCCGGCAGTTTATGGGCAGCCAAGGTCATTGCAAGATGTGGATACGTCTATGGCGAATCCGCTCAAACCCTTGGAAAGTCCGGCAGGCGAGTCAGAAAGAGGATTTTACAAGAAAAAACCACGTTCGAAAAAGCTTACCGATGCATCGTCCCGACCAAAAAGTTGTGTCAATGGGTATGTGAAAACTATGGCCTACCCAAAGAAAAAATTGTGGTTATACCCAACTATGTTGACACAGAGCAGTTTAAGCCGGATACCAATGCAAAAAAGGATTTTGATATACTTTGCATCGCGCGATTGGTAGCTAAGAAAAGACACCGGCTTCTATTTGATGCATTATCCGGGACGCAATTAAAAATCCATCTTATAGGTAACGGGCGTTTAAAGGACAAACTAAAATCGCTGGCAAAGGAAAAATCGCTGCAAGTTAACATAACAGAGCGAGTCGAGAATAGTTTACTGCCGCAGCACATCAACAACTCGAAGATATATGTTAATCTCGCTCAGTGGGAGGGACATCCGAAAACCCTGATTGAGGCTATGGCCTGTGGGTGCGCTTGCATCGGCGCCAAATCGCCCGGCATAGAAAATCTTATCCTCGATGGCAAAACCGGAGTCCTTGTTGAACCTGAGCCCCAACAAATTCGCAATGCAATAGAATTATTGTTGAAGAACAAAAGGCTAAGACTCCAACTGGGTGAAAACGCACGAAGCTACGCCGTGGAACAGTTTTCTTTAGACAAAACTTTTGAGCAGTATAAAAAGGTATTTAGAGAAGCTCTGATGGAATAAGAACATCTGTTATTTGTAAATGGAGTGTAGTTAATGGAACTCGATGACGTTATTTGTATATCTTGCCGCAAATATGATTATTGTAAGGAGTATGAGAGAGTAAATCGTAAGAATGTAACTCCGGATGGCAAACGCTATATTCGGCAATCTCCAATTCGTAACTGTCAGGCTGCTATCTGTGAATTATATTATACAAAGTTCCATAATAAAGATGTGCTGGAGGTCGGTTGCGGGAACAGCAAAAAGGGCGGTCTCATAAAAAAAATAATAGAGGAAAATAATTGTAAGTGGACGGGGATTGATATTAAGGAGACCGATTTAACCACTCATGTTTGCAGTGTGACACGTATGCCTTTTGAAGATAATTCTTTTGACTATGTGATTGGCAGTCAAACAATTGAGCACTGGAAGAAACCACGAAAAGCGTTAAAAGAAATCCGTAGAGTTCTCAGGCCGGATGGGAAGCTATATTTGACAGCGCCTATTCATCTGCATGGCGGAAAGATTTTTGTTTCAGGCGACTTTAAGTCCATCGAAAAGCTATTTTTTAAAAGTGGTTTTGACATTGAAAAAATTGAAACGTGGAGAAAGAATTATTGCGACCTGGGGCCTTACCTTCACAAAACTGCCAAGAAGCATCTACGCTATGTGAAAAAGCATCTGCGAAAATCTGGAATACTTGATTATCAAAAAGTGACAATATATGTCATTCATTGTATACTTACAAAAAGTAAGGGCAGAGTTGAGTTCTGGAAAAACAAAAACTATCTGCAACAATAAACCTCAGAATGGGGGATAAACAGATGATTACCAAGAAAATAAACGGTTTTAAGATGTTTTTGGAGCCCAATGATGGAGGTATCTCCAAAGTGTTGGCTAACAGGGGGATAAGAGAACCGTGTTTTATGTGGATTCTTCAAAAAGAAGCATCCGGTCACCTGGGGATAGACGTCGGAGCTAACATCGGCTATACTACACTACATTTATGTGGAGCAATGGATAAAGTTATAGCGATTGAGCCAGACCCGAGGTCAAGAAAGCTTCTTATAAAAACCCTGGAAGCAAATGGTTTTAAAGACACCACCCAAATCTACGATTTTGCCGTGTCAGATAAAAGCGGCAGCCAGCCAATCTATCTGGCCGATAAACCGAATCTATCCACCTTACATGACCGGCCCGGGCTGAAGGGTCAAAAACGTGAGATTTTGACCCGAACCATAGATAGTTTAAGTGTGCTGCCCAACTTTATAAAAATGGATATCGAGGGTTATGAAGTAGAGGCATTACGCGGAGCTATGCAATGTCTAAAAGAGACGAAACATTGTAAAATTCTTGCTGAAGTACACCCTCAATTTTTTATCAAAGACAGTTTTGAAGTGGTTCTTAGAAATTTGGTTGAGATTGGTTTTGCATTTAAATACGTGGTCTCAGCCGGTGTGCCGAAACCGGACTTATTCAGGAAGCATGGTTATGAGCCGGTCCCCGGAGCCCCCATAGCCAGAAGAGCCATATATAATTGCGTTTCGACAGAACATGCTATTAAATGGAGCTCGTATCCGATAGAACAGAAATGTAAGAAAGGAAAGATAAGTCCGAAGATTGTCCGGTCAATTTTGTTAGTGAAGGATGAGAGGTAGTGAGATGGCGCTACATAAGCGGAAATACAAGGACTACCAACATTATCTGAGCCACCAGCGAGAGAAGCTTTCTAAAAAGATGGAGCATTTTCAGCAGAAGTGGAACAAGAGAGTCGAGAGCTTTAGAAAGAGGCTCGCCGATATCTCTCCCAAAATTCCTGGTAAAAAGGTATTATGCTTAGCCGCTCGCCTGGGCGAAGAGGTCAGGGCCTTCAGAGACTTAGGGCATTCGGAGGCGACCGGCATTGACCTTAATCCGGGGTCTGACAACGAGTATGTAATTGAGGGGGACTTCCATAATATTCCGTTTGAAGATTCCACATTTGATGGTGTTTATTGCAATTGTCTGGACCACGCGTGGGACCTGAGAAAGGTCTCGATGGAGTCGGCAAGAGTTCTAAAAACCGGCGGCATTTTGGTCCTCGATGTCCCGTTTGTGCAGCCATACAAAAAGCATGATTATAAGAAGAATGTAAAAAAAAGACATAAGTATGAATCTACGTTGTGGGATTCGCTTGATGATGTAATTCAAGAATTTCACGAGTTTTCTGAAGTGCACGACCGGATTCCTTCAAATACTCATAAAATCATCGTGTTCATGCAGAAAAAGTACACTTTAGAAGTAAAATGAGACGACATTATGAGGCCTGAAGAGCGAGAAAATTACAGATACTCACATGGAGCCGAAAACCCTATAAGAAAAGAAGAACAGGTTATGTTTTCGCTGCTGTCCAATGGCAACGGGAAAAAACTGCTGGATGTCGGCTGTGGCATAGGCACTATTGCTCTTGAACTTCAAAAAAAAGGCTTCGAAGTAACAGGTGTTGACTTCTCTGACGTTGCTGTCAGCAAATGTCAGCAAAAAGGGCTCAATGCAATCGTTTCAGATGTAGACGAAGCTGGGCTCAAATTTCCAGACAAATCATTCGATGTGGTCTGGGCAGGTGACGTAATTGAACATGTATTTGACCCTATTTTCCTGTTTGAAGAAATGGCGAGAATTCTTAAAGATAACGGCAGGCTACTTGCAACTGTTCCGAATAATTTCCCCATGCGTAAAAGATTAAATATCTTCCTTACAGGAAAGTCAATACAATCTAATATATACAGAAAGTTAAGACAATGTAAACATCACACATTTTTCTCCTGGGAACTGCTCATTTATATGTTAAGTGAAGCAAAACTATCCGTGGACCGTTATTTTTCGATATACAAAATTCCAAAGACTAAACTCCAAAGAATAACAAGCAATAAAATCATTGGACGGCTGTTTGGCCGAATATTTATAGTAAGTGCTCACAAATCATCTGCATGTGTCGAGTAATTAGCCAGGGACAAAGGATGCGCTATTGAGAAACCGGCAAGGTTAAGGAAATGAGCAAGACAATAGCTATAGGCGGAGCGGTTAATGGAAGATAAACCTCCCGAATCTATGTATGCTTCGGTAAAAGAATCTCTGCACGCTACAAGAAGATATATTACGAGAGATTGCATTAGTTCGCTGTATGAATTTTGCTTTGTGAAAGATGTGAGGGGATGTCCGTATTTCCCCACATGCTTAGAGAGCTTTGCTATTCTGCTCAAAGGCAAATCTCTGGAGCAGCTTCCCAGGTATGATAAGGAGTTTGAAAGCTGTTTTCTTGTGAATAACTTTGATGAAGAGATGAAACTGGTCGGCGATTCATTGACTGGCAAAAAGTGTGTTCATCTCGTAAATCGGCTTATGACCGCCCCGCTTCAAAAACGAAACTATAAAAGACTGAATATTACTGAGGTTCAGTTGCCGAAAGTCTCGGCAGTTAGGGACCAAAGAATGAAAAGGGCTATTGAGCATTACAAATTCCTTGGATTGAATACACATTTTCTTCCAAAGAAGCTTCTTGAGCTTAACAGGAAGGATTTCGGTAAGGAATATGCCCAAAAATATCCTAATACCGGTATACTGGCAATTATATATGCACTGGAGATATTACGTCCAAAGGTACTTTGGATTGTGGGATTAGATTTTTATCAAAGTGATTATCTTGCTCGCAGGCCTCATCAAAATCCGATAGATTTACAGAGAGAAAAAATTAAAAGGACAAACTTAGTCGAAGTAACTGCGAATGTTTTCCGGCGGTACGAGGACGTTAAAATCAATATGATTAGTTACTATAAGGGATTCCCCACGCCCCCAAATGTCAAAATTTTGTCCTGAATGCACATTTGCCAGCTGTTCGACTATGCAAGGATCGGAAAATGAGCGGTAAAAACAGAGTGTTTCCGCCGAAAGTGGTTTACGTTATTGCTGAACTGGCCAATGCAGCTCAGGGTAAAGTTGAGCTTAATTTTAGACTTATCGAAGAGGCCCACAAGGCCGGGGCCGACGCAGTCAAGCTTCAACTATACAAATACGATGAGCTGACAACACCATCCTACAGCAAATACGAAATCTACAAACGTACCTTCTACTCTTTCGAAGAAAGAGCCCAGTTTATCGACCGGGCCAGCAAGTTAGGCATGGATGTCTGGGTAGATGTCTTTGACCGGTGGGGCTTGGACGTGGCCCACAAGAAAAAAAACAAAATTTATGCAATAAAAATCCCACCTACCACCATTCTGGACCAAAAGCTCGTTAAAAGCATCCTTGAGATGCATCTGCCGGTGGCAATTGGTGTAGGCGGCTATGAGGACAAAGACATAGACTTCGCCCTCTCTGCGCTGTCCGGATTTAATAATCCCACTCTTTTAATCTACGGCTTCCAGGCTTTTCCCACGCCGCTGGAGCACACATCCTTGGCCAGAATACAATATTTGAAAGACAAGTACGGTTATCCTGTAGGCTTTGCCGACCATGTCAACGCAGACTCAGAACTTGCTCTTAGCATGCCTGAATATGCCTTTTTCGCCGGGGCGTCCGTAATTGAAAAGCATATAATTTTGGAGCGGGGGTCCAGGGGATTAGACCACTATTCCGCCCTTGAGCCCCACGAATTCAAAAAAATGGTCGACAACCTTAGGCAGTGCGTGCGAATATACGGTTCGAAACACGTCACAAAAGTCCAAAAAGATTACCTCGTACATGCAACTCGCATAACGACAATCAGAGCAGTCAAGCAGGGCCAGCTTCTTTTCTCAAATGATATAAAGTTCAGGCGTACCGAAAATGCCGAGGCCTTATTTCCCAACGAAGAAGGCAGTTTTTTCCCGGCAGTCGCCCTGCATGACCTCCACACCGACGCCGCAGTAACCGCTCAAGACATAAGAAAAGCCGTAGCTGGAGTTGTGGTGGTCTGCCGCATGCATTCTAAAAGGATGCCAAACAAGGCCCTATTAAAACTGGGCAGTGCCACCGCCATCGAACATTGCCTCGTAAACACCCTGGCCAGTAAGATATCAGCTTTAACTGTCCTGGCTACCTCCACCCACACAGATGATGATAAGCTAAGACATTATACTCTTGGTGGGAAAGCTAAGTTCTTTAAAGGCAAAGAAAATGACGTGGCCGCACGTATTTTAGATGCAGCAAAACTTTATGACCTGGATTTCGTTGTCCGAGTCACCGGAGACAGCCCTTTAATATCGCACGAACTGATTGATTTCTTACTTCAATCACATTTTCAGACAGGTGCCGATTTCAGTTACTTCGAGGACGCACCACTGGGGGTCAGACCTGAAGTCATCAGCACCCAGGCTTTGGAAAGGCTCAAATCGACGATTGACACAAGCAAGCACAGCGAATATCTGTCTTTGTATTTCAAGAACAACCCTGACTTTTTCCACATTAATAAAGCAAACGCCCCGAAAGAATGGCAATTCAGTCAATACAGGCTGAATCTGGATTATCCCGAAGATTATGAAGTCTTAAAAAGCATCTTTGAAAAGCTCAAAATCGGTACCTCGCCTGTATCTTTATCTTCTGTGCTCGAGTTTCTGCGGGAACATCCTGAAGTTTCAGCTATCAACGCACATATTAAACCCAGATATCAAAATGGTGAATTTGCAGAGTTCATAAATAAAGTTACGAAAATAAAAAAGCAATAATTGCTCGTTGTTTTGACCGAGATTACCAATGCTCCATAAAGTAATGTTGATTAACCCTATAAATTACGGGCGTCGTAGTTTTAGACCCCCATTCGGACTACTGACCATCGCGTCTGTCTTTGTAGAAAGAGGAATCGATGTCAGATGGATAGATGCCGATACTCTGAGAAACGATAAGGCCCTGGTCGAAAAGCAAATATTAGAAAACCTTGATGTAGATTTGATAGCAACTGGAGGACTTCATAGCGCTTATCTGTCCGTCAAAGAAATATTCCAGTTCTTAGCCGACAAAAATATAGCAATACCTAAATTAATTGGGGGAAAGCTCGCCCAGACACTCGACCATCTTATTTGGAGGAGAATAGCCGGCGTCGATATACTTTGTAAACAGGAGGGCGAATATGTAGTTAAATCCCTCTGTGACCATTTCCCAAATTTCGAAAGAATTCTGGGTGTTGAATACTTCAAGAACGGCAAAGTCGTTAAGAACGAGCCCGCGCCAATTGTAAAATCTCTTGATGAAGTTCCCCCCTTGAAGTGGCAGTTGCTCGACAGAGACCGGTACTTCTCACAGGGGACCGGTTATATACTTTCATCAAGAGGGTGTCCGTATGCCTGTAAATTTTGCAAATACCCGGACCAGCTTTCCAAAAATTACAGGGTTTTATCTACTGAAAGAATTTTAGACGACGTGAAGTATCTAATCGGCCAATATAATATTCGCACTTTGGTGTTCGTGGACGAATTTTTTCTGTTGAGAAAAAGAAGAGCTGAAGAATTTTGTGATGCGGTTGAAAGCCAAGGGTTAAAAATACAATGGGTCGTCAGCAGTCGAGCCGACTCAATCACAGCCAAACATCTTCCTCTACTGAAAAGGATGAAAAGACTTGGGTGTAGAGGTATTAACATGGGGATTGAGAGCGGCAGTCAAACCATCTTGGACCTGATGAGAAAGAAACTTAAGATTGAACAAATAGAAACGGCCATAAGGGGCATTCATGATGCCGGACTCAGACTTAGGCCCACGTTTATTTTTGGATTCCCGGGTGAAAACAGCGAAACAGCGATGGAAAGCGTCAGGTGGAGATTAAAAATGGAATCTTGCGGACTTTATCACGCCAACAAGAAGGGTAAGCATTTTTACGCAACACCTTACCCTGGCGCTCCGCTGTATGACGAGTTTTTGAAGAAGTACGATATGAATTTGCAGGAAGAGGAGAAATGGATATTACAATGTGCCTCGTTGAAAAAGCCAACTGTCAACTTGACTGACATGAAATGGGACGAGTTAACTCAGCTTGACAAAGAATGCCAACGAATATTGAAAGACTACCGACGTCCCATTCGCACCATCAAACATGCCGTCAGCAAATACCTGCCGACAAAAATACTTGATTTGTTCGAAGGTTGAACAGTGGATTAAGGAAGATATTTAATGAGTAACAGGACTTTCAAATGCTCCCAAAATATCGTCTTAAATGAGACAAAGCGAATCTCACGGGATGTTCCCGCTTTCGTAGTGGCTGAAGCCGCCTGCAACCATATGTGCGACATTGACTTGGCGAAAAAAATGGTTGATAAGGCGGCCCAGGCAGGCGCAGATGCAATCAAATTCCAAACCTATAAGGCAGAAAAGCTCGTCACAAAAAAAGCTGTGGCTTTCTGGGGTGAGGAAAAGATTTCTCAGATGGAGTATTACAAAAGACTGGACCGGTTCGGCAGGAAAGAGTATGCGGAACTCTTCGAATATGCCCAGGAGAAGGGAATTGTCGGGTTTTCCTCGCCTTTCGATAAAGAAAGTGCTGATATGCTCAATGAACTTAACATGCCCCTCTTCAAGATAGCCTCCTGTGAAGTCCCAAACTTAGATTTCATAAAACACGTGGCAAGTTTCGGCAAGCCTATCATTCTTTCCACCGGCGCATCAGAACCGCAGGAAATCGACAGGGCTATTGAAACGATTTTACAACAGGGCAACAACAAGCTGATTTTACTTGCCTGCACCTTAAGTTACCCGACAAAATTCGAAGATGCAAATCTGTTAAGGATTAAAACCTTAAGAGAAAGGTATCCAGGAATCATTGTTGGGCTATCTGACCATACCAGGCCGGACGAAAACATGATAATACCCTCAATAGGAGTGGCTTTGGGCGCTAAGGTAATAGAAAAGCACTATACACTTGACCGCTCGATGAAGGGCTCCGGTCATTTTTTTGCAGTTGACCCCATCAGTCTCAAAAAGATGGTGGACAATATCAGACTAATGGAATCTCTCTTAGGGAATGGAAAGCTTGGCATCGCCGATTCAGAAAAAAAGGCCTGGAAAAGCGCCAGACGAAGCATTGTGGCGGAAGTTCCTATAAAAAAAGGACAAGTAATTACTTCCGAGATGTTGGGTGTGAAACGACCGGCAGACGGCTTGGACGCAAGTATGATAAATGTAGTTATTGGAAAACAGGCGAAGCAGGACATAAAGCCGGACCAGAAAATAACATTAGAAATGCTCGAAAACTAATGGACATTTCCCTCACAAAGCACATTTTCGGAGATGCCAAAATAGACCCTGCAAAATTAGTTGGCGTATATGGACCCAAACATATTGAGGGTGAGGACCTCTCAGACCAACAGGTAGCGGAAGCCATTAAAAATCCAACAGGAACCAAACCTTTGAGCCAGGCGGCCAAGGGATGCGAAAAGATACTGATTGTTACCGATGACAATACAAGACCAACACCTCTCGACCGGCTTATCCCCCCTATATTAGAAGAACTTGAATGTGCCGGAGTATCGTCGGAAAGAATTACTTTTCTAATAGGCCTGGGAACTCATCGCCCAATGACCAACCGGGAGATAAGGACGAAGTTCACGGATAAAATTGCTCAAAAATACAAAATCATAAATCATAAGTGGAACAATCCTGAATCACTTGTTTCGCTCGGCCATTGTGACTTGGGATTTGAAGTTAAAATAAACAGATTGGCCGCCGAAGCCGACTTCATAATCTCTATAGGCAGCATCGTTCCCCACGCAACAACGGGATTTTCCGGCGGCGCCAAAACTGTAATGACGGGAATCGCCGGCGAAAACACCATAGAAAATACCCACTGGATGGCCCTGAACTTCTCTATGGCTCAAATATTGGGAAATTACAACAATCCCATAAGAGAAGTAGTTAACCGACTATCCCGCAAAATCAAGCTCCGTATGATAGTAAATACCGTTTTATTTGGCGGTGATAATATTTATGGCTTAGTAGCGGGTGAACTGGAATCGGCCCATAAAAAAGGAGTTGAATTATGCCGTCAGGTTTATGAGGTTCCGGTGAACGAACCAGCCGACATAGTAATAGCCGAAGCATACCCGGCAGACATCAATCTCAGGCAGGCAATTAAGGCCATCTGCGCGGCGGACCTGGTCTGTCGAGACGGAGGGGTCATCATATTGCCTGCTGATTGTCCGGAGGGTATAGCACCACAATTTCCGGACTTTGCCAAGTATGGCTTTAGGAACCCTGATAAGCTTTACCGAGAAGTCAACGAGGGAAAAGTCAAACAGAAACTGATGGCTTACACCCTCATAGCAGTAGGACGTATTATCTCTAAAAGAGTACATGCCATTTTGGTATCGCCACATATCGATTCAGCTATGGCTAAACATATGGGATTCATACCTGCTGCTAATCTACAACATGCTCTCGATAAAGCATTCGAGTTGACAGACAAGGATGCAAAAGTTATAGTTCTGAAAAAAGCGAGTGTACTGTTACCAGTTTTGCATCCCTAAACAAATTGAGGCGTAGCGTTAAATGGTAAAGGTCACTGTTTACATTCCCACCTACAACTACGCAAGGTATATCGACAAAGCCGTCCAAAGCGTCCTGAAACAGACAATGTCTGAGTGGGAGCTGATTATCATTGACGATGGTTCCACTGATAACACTCCGGAAATCATCTCTAAATATAAGGATAATCCGAGAATAAGAACAATAGAGCAGGAAAATAAGGGCTTGAACTTTACAAACAATATTGCTCTGCGCTTAGCAAACGGTAGATACATAATGCGACTCGATGCCGATGATTATCTCGACGAAAGCGCCCTCCTTATTCTATCCAACATTTTGGATACCAAGCCCGATGTAGGACTGGTATATCCCGATTATCACGAGGTTGACAGCGAAGGTGAGATAATCACTTTGGTCAGGCGCGAAAAGCTAATAGAAGAAGTTGAGCTGTTAGACCTTCCTGCTCACGGTGCATGCACTATGTTCCGCAGGGAGCTGCTGATGCAGATTGGAGGGTATATAGAAGCCTTTACATGTCAGGATGGCTATGAATTATGGCTTCGTTTTATTCAGAAATTCAAACCCTATAACGTGAACTTACCTCTGTTTTATTACCGACAGCATTCCGATAGTATCACGAAGAAGCAGAAGAAAATCCTGGAAACACGTCGAAAAATAAAACAGCGATTTGTAGAAGAAAATCATAGTATCCGGATGCCAAAGGTGTTGGGAGTCATTCCGGTTACCACACACAGCGTTTATTTACAAAACGACCCTTTTGTTGAACTGGCAGGAAGGCCTCTTGTCTGGTACACTCTAAATAGTCTAAAATCCACTACTCTGCTCGACCGTGTGGTTCTGTCGTCCGAGGATGATAAGGTCTTGGATTACGCGGCAAACTTTCGCGGTGTAGAGCCGCTTAGGCGCGATTCTAAGCTCAACCAATCCACACTGAAGATGAATTACTTACTTCAGAACATCCTCGACCACCTTGAGTCTTCATCGGGTTATATCCCGGATGCTGTGTGCACTTTATACATTAATACACCACTGCGTCACGGCTATCATATCGACAAAGCCATAAATAGTATGGTTATCTTCGACGTTGATTCGGTAATATCAGTACAAGAAGAGCTGTCTCACTGTTATCATCATGGCCGATACGGCCTGGAACCAATCAATGCTGCCAAAGACGGGATGAGAATCGAACGTAAAGGCATATATAGAGAGAACAGTGCCATTTACCTTACCAAGACGGATGCTCTTCGTAAAGGCAGCTTTTTAGGCAAGAAAAATGGGCACATTATTATGCTTCCTGAAGAGAGTATAAAAATAAACAGTGCTTATGACCTTTGGCTTGCTGATAAGATCATACAGGAATGGGACGAACAACAACTTTCTTAATAAGTGCCTGCTTCACACATTCTCACACCAGGGCGCATCGTAACTGCCTTTTTCGATGATATCGAGAATATATTGGGCCAGTTTTGCACAATTAAATTCTTTGTGGGCTCTTTCCATCCCTGCTTTGGCGATTTTTTCACGCTCCGCCTCGTGCCCAAGATACCAATCGGCAAGCTCAAAAAACTCATCAGCCGAATCGAAATATTTCAGGTGAATGCCGTCTTTAAAAAGCAGCTCCGAACCCGGCACCCGTTTGGCTAATGTAAACGTGCCGCAGGCAAGACAATTGACCAACCTGTCGGAATGATACAGCCGTATATTATTGACTATATTTATGCTCAGCGCTATCTTTGCACCGCCGATTGCATAAAAAATCTCCACGCCGTCAAGCTTTGGATTTCCAAAGCAACCATACAACTTGGCGGTAGGCATCTTAGAGAGTCTCAGAAGTAAATCGTATCTATCAATATCCCGGTCAAGCCGACTATGCCCTACCTTTCCGGAAAACATAATATCCGACCTCCATTTCTCTCCGACCTCGTACGGACGCTGAATGTCGGGGTCACACGGATTAGGGATAAATGTGCAAATCGAGGCGCCGGCCTCTTTGTATGGTCTTAAAAATTCGTCCGGACTCGAGCAGACCACTATATCCACTTCTCTGCAGATTAGCATCCGCTCCGGATGCGTCTCGGGAAAAGGTTCGTTGTCTCGTATGACAAAAGCAGCGTTTGAAGCCACCTCCCGCATCGCTGCTACCGTTTTATGGTCAAGGTCCTTGGGGTTGAGAATCAAAATAATATCAGGATGGTACGAACGCACTTGTCTTAAGAGAATCTTATCGGTGCGCCTCTTCGCAAATCGCCTTGCAATCCTCTTGCTCTTTATCAGACTTGACTGCATCATTATGTTTCTGTAACTAAACCGCTGAACATCATGTCCAAGTCTGAGGAATCCTTTAACCCACCGTCTTCGCTCTATCCGTATCGACTGGGGTGAATCATCCTTGAAATTCGCTATTAAAAATATACGTTTTGGCCCCCGCACGGCTTTCCCTTATAAAAATTAAAAGAAGCTTCCCTCACATTTCCGCTGCCGTATATCATACTACCCGGTTCGAACGCAACCAATCCAACCACCTCACGGTCTTTCACAGTAAGTAAAATCTCTCACAAATTACACGCTCAGTCTTCAAGAGTTTCCTACGGATTTCCTAATCAAACTAACGAGCCGCTTTCCGAGTACACCGACATCAAATTCACGAACCTTATTTCTACAGGCCCGGCCTAATCGTTCCCTCAACTCCCGGTTCTCGATTAGTCTGCTAATTCTATCAACCCACTGCGAGGTATCTACTGCCTGGAGCCCTGTAACACCATCACAAAAGTATCGCCCGCTTACACATACCGAGGAAGCAACAATCGGCAAACCCACTGCTGCATATTGCAGAATCTTAAAACCACATTTGCCCCGAGTAAAGCGATTATCCAGCAATGGTGTAAGCCCAATATCACTTGTGGCCAAATCCTTAGCCTGAGTCTCCAAAGACCAACAGTGTTTTTCTACCTCCATATTCCCCAGATCAAAGAAGGTATCGCAGATTATTCTCAAGACGACATTATCAAATCGCAACCCAATCTCTTCAAGTGCAGGTTTAATACTCGCAAGGTATTTAAGTGTGCTGTGGCTGCCAATCCATACAAGGTGAATTTTACTATCCCTTTTAGCATCGGTCCGTAACTTGTAAGCGCTAATGTCCAAACCAGTCGGCAGAACCTCAACATTAGGATTGAATTTCCGGGCATGTTCAGCAAGATAACTATTGCCCGCTATAACTAAATCAGCCAGTTCAACCGTCCTTCGAAAAGATTTCTGCCGCTTCCGGCTTAGTCTGTCCGGACTCTTGCTGTCATACATCACCGCATCGTCAAAATCATAAATGATTTTTCGGCTGTATCGACGCAACCAATAAACATCACTGAGATTAACCCTCCTCTTATGCAGGAAAAGGCCGTCAAACTTTTGCATTCGTCGATACAGCTTTAAACGGCTTAAAGCTCCGGATGGCATCTCCACAACTTCGAGTTCTATACCATTCGCTCGAAGAACATCAAGGTAAAGTACCACTCGTTGCCTGAAGCTCGCCCGAGCCCGATTGCTCGTCACGACAAGTAAATTCACTGTTCGTCCTCTTTATAAAACTTTTCATTACTGGTCCAGTGAATCATCTGCAAGTATACCCTGTACCAGCGGAAGAGACAAAACTTTATCAACAAGCCGATGGCATTTTCTTACGGTTTTTTTTCGCAGCGTAAATTCCTGCGGGTTGATTACCTGTGTCGCATGCGCAAGATGTATGATATATTGGCCCATTATCGACAGCGCCAGCTCAACGGTTTTGTGCCCGCGGTCAACCAACTCAAAATACAGCTTCTTGCCGCCCGTCAGCCCCTTGTCCTGGTCCATACCAAAGGATAGCTTCTCGCGTCGCAAAACTTCCGTCCTGTAAATACAACATATCGTGCGATTGTAGTAGCGGAATTTGCCGATAGGGTCGGGTATTCGCAGCAATTTACGTTTGAAGGTTCGCAAGTCGGTGGCTTCTTTCAGGAGAATTCGCCATTGAGTGGTTAACTCAAGTTTGCCGGAGCCCACGCACACGATGGATTCATCATCGTTGAAGTAGCCCATCAGTTCAGTGAGCCAATTTTGCTTCTGGACAAAGCTGTCGGAGTGCATCGAGACGAAAAATTCGGTATTGCAGTTTTCCAGGCCGATATCCAGGCCTGCACTGTGGGCAAATCCGCCGCGGAGTTCACTATTACGATGCTCAATCAAGCGTATCCATCCCAGGGATTCGAGATACTCCAAAGATTCATCCTGCGAGTCGTTGTCGACAACAATCACCTCATAGGGGTATTTAGTGAATTTGCGAATACTGCGCAGACACAATCTGGTAAAATCTAACGTTTTATAATTTACCACGCAAACCGTCGCTTTGCCTCTGACAAGCTGTGACATTAGTTCGCACCCTATCCAGCTCTTTAGCGATTCCCGTACATAAGTTCGTAATACTTTTGGTAGTCGCCGGAAACAACATTTGAAAGCCATTTGTGATTTCGCTGATACCAGTCTATGGTCTTATTGATGCCTTCTTCGAACATTACTGAGGGCTTCCAATTGAGTTCTTTTATTATTTTCGTTGCATCAATTGCATATCTTCGGTCGTGGCCGGGCCTGTCGGCTACATGTTTGATAAGAGACTCCCG
>JGI10211J14876_10000476_pt1 | contig 17294 bp, 40 predicted proteins | sample Etolagsediment_FD_14876 | JGI IMG/M metagenome (IMG submission 14876)
TGGGGGGCAGGTTGGGGGGGAGATTATGTCTAACTTAGAAGATTAAGTAAAGAATAATTTCATATGAATAATTTAAAAAAGAATATAGTTTTAAACCAAAAAAATAAAATTGTTGAAACGATAAAAACAAAATATTCACTAAAAGTATGTGGTTACGTTGTCGATAAAGTATTTATACAAGTTTGGGATCACATGAATATTACACTTCTTCAAGTCTTAAAAGATAATATTTTAAAATAGCTACTTGACTTCTATAGGAATTAATCTTAATATAGTAGAGTAACTTAAAGAAAGGAATTAATATGAAAATTGTAATTATGAGGGGCATCCCTGGATCGGGTAAGTCTACGTATATTTATAAACTTGAGCCTACGAGTGGTTATGCAAAAGTCATCTGCTCCGCAGATGACTTTTTTATTGATACTAATTGTAATTATAATTTTGATCCATCTAAACTAGATCAAGCTCACAAATATTGTTACAAAAAGTTTATTAACTCTTTAAAAAATCCTATTATAGGATTGTTAATAGTAGATAATACGAATATAAGGCTCCATGAAATGTCGCCTTATATTCGATATGCTCAAATTTATATGAATCATACAGACGACATTGATATAGTTCGATGTGAGTGTAGTGTAGAGAACGCTATGCAACGGAACGTGCATAGCGTTCCTTTTAAATCTATAAAAAGAATGAAAAACCGAATGGAGAAGATTTTACCTTATTGGCCTAAAGAGAGAGTAATTATAACTGACTAATATAATTTAAAAAGAAAGGAATTAATAATGAAAGCTTTTATGTATTTAAAAAACAAAAAAGTAGAAAAAAAGGATTTTGGATGGTATTGGGTCTGGACGGCTAGATATATACATAATAGACCTGAAATACACAGATATAAGGATGGAGATTATTTTATAGCGGGTCTTATCTATCAAAAAACAGAAAACCCCCCAGAGTGTCCTAAAGACGTAGAAAAAAGGAGCTAATATGTTTAATACTCTATTTATATGTATTATTTTTATAATAGTATTTTTCTTAGGAAGATGGTCTATATTTTTAGGAAATCAAAAAGCTTTAAAAGAGTTAGCTTATAAAATGGCTATAGAAACTATGAAAGATCTTAGCCCTACTGAACTTACAATCAATCTAGTAACCCTAGAAGCTAAATTCGACAAACCACCGATAAATAACGTATCAATTAAGTTTGAGGGTGCTAAAAACCTAATAAATGATATGTTAGAAGACCCTAAAGTAGATGAAGATATTAAAAATATACTTAAATCCTTATAAATTTATTTATTACTTTAATAAAAACTCCGTATATTATAGTATAATGTTTTTACATTACCTGCAAAAGGAGTTTTTATGAAATATTTAAACTCATCCTTAATCCTATCAATTTTTTTACTTTTCTCATTAAACGGGTGTTTACCGATGCCTCAAGTAAATGTAAACCCCGAATGGACCGTAGTAGCTGAAAAGGCTATGCAATCCGTTTGCTTAATAAAGGTATTTGAGTCCGTTACAGGAACACCAGAACTATACTCAATAGGTACAGGTTTTGTAATTACATCTGACGGGTATTTATTAACTAATGTACATGTTATAGTTTCAACTTTAAAGTTGATAGATCCGTTAATTAAAGTAACGTTTGAAAACGGTAGTTCTTATGAGGTTGTTAAAAAGGTACTTTTACCAGAATTTGACGTTGCAATTTTAAAAATAAAGGCACATGCTTTACCTTTTCTTGAGTTTGAATTTTATAGAAAAGTAGAACGAGGAGAACATATTTTAAGTTTAGGACATCCTTGGCCTTTTAACTTTTCATTAACAGAGGGTGTAGTATCTTCAACAGAATACCAACTAAATTCTTCAAATAAATTTAAATGGATACAAGTAGACAACCATTTAAATCCAGGCATGAGTGGAGGTCCTACGATTGATAGGAACGGTAAAGTTATAGGTATTAATCAGGCCATGGGAGCGAGACACCAGGGTGTCTCGCTCCTTATTCCTGCAATTGAGTTGCATACTCATTTAATAGATGCTTTGCCTAGTAATGTTTTAACAACTTGTCAGATACCTGAATAATTTTTAGATGCTTAAGTGTAAACAATGTGGGAGATGTTGTAAATATCTAGTATTTCAAATATCGTCTGACTTCGATAAAGACCTAAAGCAATACTTCGAAACCAGAGGTTTCGAAGTATTGCCAGAGAAAAACATTTTAATTCAATATAATCCTTGTCCACACCTAAAAAATAATAAATGTTCTATACATGACCACAAACCTGAGCTTTGTCGAAGGTTTGATTCGGAGCATCTTGAAGACGTAATAGTGTTAAAGGGATGCGTGTTCGAAGAACATGCACAACCTTATCAGATATTAGAAATACCAAAGTCATTAGAAAAGGATTAAAAATTGCTTGATAAAAAACAAATAAATTTGTTAAACCAAGCCATTCAAAGCCGTTCTCTACTAGACCTCAAAGAAGCATTCAGCAAAATACTTGAAAAAGATCTACCAGAAGCCTGTTCACGGGTTGCTGTATACTTATGTCCGCCGAGTAAGAGGTACAGGTCACGTTTTAATTTAGAGAAGCTAGAAGAGCTATGGGAGGCTGTAGGAATTAGACAAGATGCAATTAAAGGTGTAATAGAAGAACTAGATAAATTATTAAAATATGGGATTTAATAAAAAATAAACCCAAACAACTGCTAAAGCTACCGTAGCTAAGATTCCTATTAAAAACCTCCAATCTGATTGTTTACATTCTTTAATAATTTGTTTTAATTCTTGGTCTTCTGACATAATAAATCCTTTCATTAAAAGTCATTTATATAACGACGCAGTTTTATTATGATCAATACATACGTCTAAACAATTATTTTTACAAATTGGATCTTTCCAAGGTTCATGACTTTTTAACCAAGCCAATCTTTCTTCTCTCATATTAGGTCCTATTTTACCTACAGGATTTCCACCTTCACGTAGATGGATAATACAAGGAAAATTCCAGTTACCAGAGATAGCCATATCATCTAAAGCTAACCAACATCTATCTTTATTTCCTTTAGGAATTCCTCTAACATGCCTACCCTCTTTAATATTATTAATACGATAATTCAAAATAGGATATTTCGTTAAAAAATCTTTTCCTAATTCAGCTAAAGCATTTAAAGCCTTATTATATTGAGCACTAGGAATAACTCTAATATCAGATACGCCTAAAGAATCTGCAAACTTTACAGAATTCAAACAATCATGTATGTTATCTTCTGTAAAGACCATACCTACAGAACAATATGTTTTAGAAGATATTTTCATGATATTTTCAATAACCCTATCCCAGGCTCCAGAAATACCTCCAGCCATTATATCACCTACAGAAGCACAGCACCCATCTAACGAAATTGAAAAGTCATTAACACCCGCATCAATTAATTCACTGTATTTATTCCAGTTTGCAGACCCATTAGTAGATACAGCAATCCTCTTAACTCCATTGTCTCTAGCCTGGCTAACTAAATCAGATAAACGCTTATATAAGGTAGGCTCACCTCCTGAAAATCGTATATTAATTAAATTTTCATCTGTCCAATATTTAACAACACTCGATGCCTTTTCAAAAGGCATAGTACCCTTACAATCAGATCTTAAGCCCCTACAATAAGGACATTTAAAATTACAAGCATCAGTTAATATTAACTCACACCTAGATAAAGGAGTTTTTAAGCTTACATTAATAGCACGATCATCTGAAAGCGTATAAAATCCTATGTCTTCAAGTCTCATATTAATTCCACCCTCTTATTATGTTTTTCTTATGTTCCGATTCTACATGGTAAGATTTCTTATTATTAATGAAGTCTTCTATTATTTTATCTTTTTCAGGTTTTTTGTCTTCTTTTCTCCTGCTTTTAAATCTATCTAGCCGTCTCTGCAATCTACGAGTACTATCTTTTATCCTATATTCTACACCTAAGTCCTCTAGTTCATCTATAATATCTTTTCTATTTTTATTAATATTATATATTTTATTATTTTTAACTTTACCGTCTTTATACTTTATCTTACTACTCTCATAAGGCTTCTTAACATTATAAGTGAAGACACCAGATTCTGGTGTCTTCACCTCTTTAGGCATCCTCTCTTCTGATACACCCTCTTCAACAGTTTTAACAACTTTATCTATAGAAGCTTTACTAATTTCACCAGTTTGAGTATACCTCTCAAGCTGGTTAGTTTTGTCAAGTTCTTTATTAAGATGTTTGGCTACCTCCTTGACTGCCCTCAATATAGATTCGTTAGAATCTATATTGAGGATTGATCGTATATCATCCATCATAAATCTGAGTATTTGATATTGTAAAGTTTTGTATAAAAAATCTTCTGCTACTTTTTTATCTATACTACTAAGACTTACATAAACTTCATACGATCTTCGATCCATTTTTTAAACTCCTTAGATTTTAATTTAACAGTTGAGGTTTTACATCGTCCTCAGTAATTATATTACCATCTAAAAGAGATTTAGTCAACTGAATTAGTAACATAGTGTTCATTTCTGTTTGGGCAGCCAATAACTCTATAGCCTCCTTATGTGAGTTTATAGAAGGTATTGTAGATTCTGACGTTTCTTTAATAATTGAAAAGTTATCAACTATGCTAGAAAATTGATTTTTAATTAACTCAGCAAATTCTTTAGTAATTGGAACATCGTCTTCTAGTTGTTTAAGATGTTTTCTAATCTCTACAATAGATTCATCCAGAATATTGATGCTTGCTTCAAGCATCAATATTCTTTGTTCAAGACAGCGTTTAGGTTTCTTTTTAAAAAATGAAAACAAATTCAATTATCCCTCCTTTTTAATGAGGGCTAACGCCCTCCCTTCAAATTCATTAGTTATCTCAGCCCGTATAGATAACATTTCGTGATGAAGCTCTGTTTTATCATCTTCAGACAGGTCTAACAGATCTTCAGCTATAAAAGCATATCTTAATTCTATTTCAATTATATTTTTTTCGTATAAGGCTTTAGATAGCGTTTTTAAAATAATGTAATTACCAAGCTCAGTTATATTATTAAATTTATTTGTTTTCATTTAATAATCACTCCTTTAGTTGATCTTCTAGTTTAAACCAGACATGCCACAAAACCTGCCACCTAACATGATCCCAAATCAGCCCCCAAAGTTGCTCCTTAACCTGCCACCTAACCAGATCCGTAACATGATCCTCAATCTGAACCCAAACCTGATCCACAACCTTATCCCTTATTTCTTTTTTTAAATTCTTCATCTGAAATTATTCTTTAGTTGCTCCCTAACCCGCCACCTAACCTCCCTACAAACCGTCCCACAAGTCTGATCCCAAACATATTCCTTAACCGGATAACAAACCTGCTCAAAAACCTGCTCCCTAGTCTTATCCCAAACTTGATCTTTTATTTCTTTTTTTAGATTCTTCATTTTAAATCATCCTTTAGTTGATCCCCGAGGACTTGGCCGACCTGACGCCAAACCTGCTCCTTAACCTGCCACCAAACCAGATCCGTAACATGAAACCTAACATGATCCCCAATCTGAACCCAAACCTGATCCACAACCTTATCCCTTATTTCTTTTTTTAAATTCTTCATTTTAAATCCTGCTTTAGTTGATCCCAAATATGCTCCTTAACACAATCCAAAACCTGCCACCTAACATGATCCCAAATCGGCCCCCAAAGTTGCTCCTTAACCTGCCACCAAACCAGATCCATAAAATGATCCCCAATCTGAACCCAAACCTGATCCACAACCTTATCCCTTACTTCTTTTTTTAAATTCTTCATTTTAAGTCCTCGATAAAACTATTTAATAACTAAAGCTGAAATAGCAGCAATAATAAAAATAATAATAAAACTTATCCAAAGCGGAGAAGTTACCCACCACCACGACCACGAAATGATACCTGTCAATTTTAAAACTAAAAAGACAATAAATAAAACTCCACCTAAACCAATATTGCCACTATTACTATTATTACTCATTTTTAATAATGCCTTTCAGACCTCTCTTCCACTACATTAATAGTTGGAGTATCTAAAAACTTAATTAAATTTAATTTAACCATATCAATATTACCATTAGATCTTTCAACAAGTGCATACACTAAATTTTCAGGATATACCCATTGATGAAACCATCCTTCATATGCCTCAAAATATTTATTATTAGTTTCTTTATATACTAAAACTCTCCTCATAAACAACTCCTTTATATTAACTTTTTTCATTTTTTTCATAAAGACATTTAGAACAATCAGAACAATCAGTAGAACAAGGCTTTAATTTTATAGTATCACTAGTTCCGGTACTATCAACATAAGGTTCAATATTGGGATTAAAAGGCTCCCACCAAGGTTTATATTTTTCTAAAGGAGGATAACTAGGATAATATGGAATTAGATCTAAATTGGTCCCCATAATATGATCTTCCAGCATTTGATACTCTATAGCAGACGGTAAAAACTTCTTATCTTCCATATTTCAATTCTCTTTCAATTTTAATAACCTCATTCATCCAAGACGCTATAAAGTTAGATCCAATACCGTTAGCAATATATAAATCTATAGAAGCTTTAAGATTACTTAGTCTTTCTTCTAAAATAGATCTATTATACAAATTTTTAGAAATATTATCGCCATAGCCTATAGTATTTCTGATTACTGATCTACTATTATCAATCATTTAATTACTCCTCATTATAATAATATAAATGTTTTTTAAAATACTTCCTTACACTTTTTTTAAAAGGCCAGGCCCAAACGTAGTTTGGGCCTGTTAACACATCTACATAAAGTTCAATATCTGGGTCTTTACCTAAACGTTGCCAAGCTCTAATACCTGCCAAATAAGCTTCTCTTTCAAAATAATACCTAAACCAAGCCCCAACTACGGGAATAAACACAAACAAATACAAAAAGCCCATCACAACAACACCTAATTTAACATTACCAAGTCCAAATTTAATATATTGTTCAACATGTTTTTCTTCATGACAAAGAATAACATAATCTCTAGCACCTACACTAATAGGTGACCAACCTGAATGAAAAGCAATATTTTTACCTATAGTCGTAGTAAAGCTAGTATAAAAATTAGTCATTTGATTAAAAGTAATAATTTTCAAAAACCAATGAATAAATCTCCATAAAGAAGTCCAATGGTCACTTTTTGAAAAAATACTAACACCTTTATCAGTTAACTCAACATATTTTTTAGCAAATAACTTTTTGTGTAGTGATGTTTTCATTTTAAACCTCTAGTCTGAACTAAAAGGGTTTGCACCGTACAAAGGCCAATAATTATCATCAATATCATTATCTCCAGAATCACAATCTTTACATGATTCACAACGACCTTTACAAAGATCATCATAACTCAAATCTTTGCAGTCTTTATTACACTCTTTTTTATACGGAATCCAAGAAGGACAATAATCTGTACCTCTTTTAGGAACACCCATGCCCCCATTATTAGGAAGTAAACATAACCCATTCATAATATCGTAATATCCACAAGTTGAGCATCTATCTTTACTATCATTCATCTTTTAGTCTCCCCTAACGGAATCTACATATCTCCAGCGCCCACAATTATTTTTTAAATTAAATATTTTCATTTTACTTTTACATTTAGGACATGTTTTAACATACTCTATTTTTTCAGCCGTGTCAATAAATTCTTCAATTTCATAATTGCATTTCTCACATTTAAAATTAAATATCTTTATCATTTTAAAATACCCCTTACAAAAATTTAATAAATACTAAAAATAATATTATTTGTTTTAACACATATAAATAAGCATCATTAAATTGTTTCCTCTCACTCCTCCTCTTTCTCTTCCCAATCAAAAGTTAAAACAACACCGTGTTTAACCAACCAATATTCATTGATCCAACCTGAAAACCCACATTCATCGCATAATAGAGTTTTGCTTGTACATTCATCCTCAAATTTCTCAGGTATTACGTCTTCTAGTCCTATATCTTTTATTTTAAAGCTATAAACAGGCTCAATTACTAAATAAAACTCTTTTGAGTGACATCTTGGGCATTTAATAGCCATTCATTTTTCCTTTATTTTAAGTGTTCCATTATTAATTCTTTGCATAAGTTTCAAACGGCTCAAAACTATCCTAGATAGTTTTGAGCCTCGTTTAGGTTTACATGTATTTTTTGTCATGTATGATGAAATACCTTGATAATATGATCCATCACACAAGTCAATTGAGTATCTTAGCCAATGAGAGCCACATATTAATTGATCTTTATAATCTTTTCGGTTTATTTTACGTCCCTCAATTTTTTTACAATGTCTCCATTGAGCTAACCCATGTAATTGCATTATACCCAACTCACCTATATTTCCAACCATATCTGTTTTAAACGTAGATTCTCTATACGCAGTCATTATTACAAGAGCAACAGGTATGTTTGCTTTATTAGCAGCAAATATTAAAGCTTTAGAAAATTCATGTAAATAATTTTTATCTTTTCTTAATTTATGATTAGGCACATATTTTAATAATTTAACAATAACAGCCTCCACCCCGGACGTTGAGTCCAGGGTGGAGGCATTAAGGGGTTGGATCATACAAAAAGAAAATAAAATAAAGAAAATAAAAATCATACGTTAGTTAGCCTTTCAAGGTGCCTACACATTTCAGTATTTTTACTCACAATAAGAATATTAACCTAAAATTTAAGATGTTGTCAAGGTTTATTTCCAGAAAATTTCTCCATATACAGTGTAATTAAATTATACAAAAACACTAAGGGCCACATTAAACTTAAAAAGATAGCAAGGATAACTATATAAAACCAACCAACTAATATAAAATACTTTGGAAGTTTGAATAACATATAAATAAAACAAGAAGTACTACATATAATTGAAACTATAAATATTATAATTTGTATATAATAAATAACAGACATATCTTAATAATTACGAATTAATAATTCCGTAACATCTCCTCTTTTTTTACCGTTAGAATTAACAGATCGTCTAGCATTTACTTTAATAATTTTATAGTCAGAGTAACGATCAATAACCCAATCTGTATTTGAATTTGATAACAAAATCTTAACACCTTTATCAGTTAAAGCCTCAAAGCACGAGGCTAACGCCTCGTGCTCTTCTAAGCCAAAACCTTTTTTCGAATATGATACAAAACTATTAAACTTGACAGGTAAATAAGGAGGGTCTAAGTACACAAACGAATTTTCAGGAATATTAGTTAAAATGTTTTGAAAATAAGTTGCTTGAATATTTACACCTTGTAAAGATCTGCTTGCAGCCTTTAAAACCCTACTATCGCAGATAGTAGGGTTTTTGTATTTGCCAAAAGGAACATTGAATTCATTTTTACTATTAACCCTATATAAACCGTTATAGCAGGTTTTATTTAGATATATAAACCTAGAAGCCCTATCTACAGAACTTAATTCATATGGTTTTAAGGCTCTGATCTTATAATAGTAGTCGGAATCATTTACGTGAGTTCTGAGAGCCTCTATAAGCCCATCTAAATTATCACGCACTACAATGTATGCATTTATTAATTCAGCGTTAGAATCGGCTATAAGAGCCTTTTTAGAGAACATAGAAAAAAACAACGCTCCTCCTCCTAAAAAAGGCTCTATATAATAGTCATATTTTCGGGGTAACTGGTTATGTAAATGCTTTAGCAGCTGTTGTTTACCTCCTACCCATTTCAAAAAAGGTTTAGCCATTTTTACTCCTCTATCATAAGGCTTTCATCTACTGCACTTATTATTATTCTTGAACCATCCATTAGTACAACATCATACGAAGGTTTTAAAGAATCATCTACTAAGCCCAATACTACATAATAGTCTTTGATGTAAAGATTTTTGTCCTTCAGGTGTACTTCAGATTCCTTAAACCAGGATTTAACAGATTCCTCAAAGGATAATATTTTGTCAGAGTCATAATCCTCTAAAATTAAGTATTTAGACCATTTATATGATACTACATAAGATTCCTCTTCAGTGACTAATACAAGAATGTGATCTGAAACATCATTACTCTTAATAGGAAGTCCATAATACATTCTAACAAACATCACACTGTAGCCAACTACAGTGTGATGTTCATCTTGTATTTCACGTTTTAAAATTTGAAATACTCTAGGTTTCCATAGTTCAGTATTTAATAAATCAGACTTAATTATTTGTTTTTTAGCTAGGTTAACAGCGTCTGAAGACGACATATTGGTCGTCTTCAGACTTGACAGACCTTTAAATCTAATATTAAGTTTAAAGTTAACATCATTAATAACTCGGTCAAAGGGATTATAAGATAGATTAAAGGTAAAAAGACCTCTTTTTAATAGGCCAGTCCTTACATAAACTTTATCCATGACCTTAGAGTAGTTCTCAACTACAAATTGTTCATAGTTTTCATTTCTTGCAGAATATTCAACAATCTCACCATCTAACTCTCTAGTATACACAATCCAACGGTCATTAACTGACTCAAATACGGCATTAGCCATATACCAAGCTGAAGATGGACTATATCCGTATTCAACAGCTTTTGCATACTCATCAACAATTTTATCATCTACTAAATCCCAACTAATTTTGGTATAACCCATTAAGTTTTTAGCTTCATCCTGCATAGAATATGCCCAAGACGTATCACTAAGGGTTAAACAAGTAGCAAATATAGTATTTTTAACTCTTATTCTTGAATTATAGCTGTTAGCATTCTCATCAGCCAATATTACATCACCATAATTACCATGACCTGTATGATACAAAGTATCTATCGATATCTTTAAATAATTTTGAAATTCATATAGAGTAGTATTAGTATTATAAATATGTAGTATATAACCAAGATCCTTAAATTTTTGAATAAATCTACTACCATCCGAAGCATTAAGGTTATCATCAACTGAAGTTACTATAATTGCTTTATCAAACCATTCTGGGTATATAGATTCTGGAGACTGAGGATTACAACTTAGTATTAACAAAACTACTATAATTATCTTTTTCAATTAATAACTCCTTTATTATAGTATAATTTTTTAAAAACATTCTGAATAAGCTTCTAAGCTAATTTCAACAGAAATTTGGTATGAAAATTTACAAAATGTAACTGTTATCCTACCAGTAGACGCATAAATAGGGCATTGACTCACTTTGTTTTTTTCAAATAATTCTTCAATACTATTAAATAAATACCCTATTTTATGAGCAATCTGTAAAACTGTAGGAACATAATATCGATCATATTTAGAATCTAGCCATTGCCAATTATTTCTTTTAAATAAAACATAAAACTGTTCAGCAATATTTAAGATGTCCTCTTGCGTAATCTCATTCCTTTTAGCAAGAAACTCCTCTTTAGTAAGGGTAAAGTCTAACTCATTTTCCATTATTTTTATTCCTCTACAAAAACCTCTAAGCTTATAGAAATCCTCTTAGGTTTAGTTACTTTTGAATAATAAATTTCATCATTCTCAGGGTTGATATCACCCCTCATAACTTGATTTTTGTACTCTTCTTTTAAAGCCTCAAGGCTACGAAATGCTGCAAATACATTTTCACCTGAATCTAATATTTCTCCTCCTTCAATCAAAATATAAAAATATTCTTCTTTATTAACTGTTTCTTTCTTTTCTTTTTTAGTCTTTTCTTTTTTAGTCTTTTCTTTTTAGTCATTTTTATTATTTCTTTCGTTTTCAGATAATTGATTTTTTATAAACTTTAACAATCTTTTTGATTTACTATTAACAATTAATGATCCAGGCGTTACGCCACCAAGTAGAGGGTTAGGCGTCTTTAACCATAAAGAGGCTTTAACAGCATCATTTTTAAAAAAGATCATAAGAAGATTAAAAATTTCGTCCACCACGATTACTCCTTTACGAATACAATAACATCATCTTAATTAAGTTTTTAAAAGATTTCATGTAATTTCTATAAAATATTCGTTATTTTTAATAAAGTCATAAAGCATTTTAGGAGATATATTAGCTGGAATCCAACAAGAAGTACCAGGTATGCTAGATTTTTGAAGAACTGAAGCAACAAATTCAGAACAAAACATTCTGTTTGGATTTTCTTCTCCATCATTTATCTCATGCTTAAACCATTTCTTAATTAATAAACGCCAAGCACCTGAAAATAAACCTTTCCAATCGTACTTTTTTCCAATATAGTTCTTCATAAGAATTAAACCATTACTAAGATCTTTTGTTGGTTTAAAATATATAAGTTTTTTAGCATATGTACCTATACTGTTTACATTTACAAATCTTACACCTTTATTATCTATTTCTAATGCCATCCAACCAAATTCTTTAAACTCTACAAAAAGAAATGTATGATGATAAGGACAATCCATAATCTTTCTTAAGATTTTGGCATATACTTTATCTGAAGTTGAAAATGCTATTAATATATTCATTTATTTTTTATCTTTATCTTTATAATGTTTCCACGGTTTACATTTCATTATTTTAGCCAACTCAACACATTCTCTTCTATCTTTATACATCGGATAAAAGCTGCAGTCAAGAATAAAGTGTTTAATTTGTGCATCCATGTAATCAACCTCTTTCATACAGTCAGTGTCCATAGGACATTTCCAATATAGAGGCATCCCCAGTAAAGCTATTAAAAATATGTTAATAATTTTATTCATCCATATCCTCCTCAAGGCGAACCGCAATCCCCACTGGGAATTGCGGTTTCTTATCCTTAGTGTAGGCAAAAAACTGAACTTTCAGTTTTTTGCCTACGTATTCAATACCATGTTTAAACCATTCAGCTTTTTGCTTCAATGTACCTTTAGGAACAACGTCAAACTCCTTACCATCTGGAGTTTGACATACCCAAATAACACATTCTTTAAACTTTCCCTCACCATCTTTAAACCCAACAATTGGAAATTCTTCATCAATAAAACTCTTAACCTTAAGTAAGTAAGATGATCTATTACCGACTTCATAAGTTCCTCTAAAATCTCTAATAATTGATCCTTCATAACCATGATACTTAAATTCACTTTCAAAAGACCTTACTTGATCTTCATATGTAACCCATGCCCAAGGAACATGTTTTAAAGGAGTATTAGCTTCTTTTAGTTTTGGGTATAAATCATCTCTCAAATATTCAAACCTGTCTTTCCAAATTATCCAAGGTTTGTCAATTAGAAAAGAATCATATATCCAATATTCTAACTTGATAGAGTTTTCTTGATTTCTTTTGACAAGACTGTTAATATCTTGGAGAGGTGTACCATGAAGGTACACCTCTCCATCAAATACACGACCCTTAGGAAGAAATCCCTCACATGCCTTAGCGATGTGAGGGATTTTATACTCCTTACCGCCCCTTGACAAAAGCTTTATTTCGCCATTTTCCCAATAAATTAGAGACCTTAGCCCATCTAATTTCGGCTGCGTAATACACGGATACGAAATTTTATGCTTTTTATCGTCAAATTTATTAGCTAGCATAGGAAGAAGCACAGTCTTTGACTGTGCTTCTTCTATTGTTAGAAAATATCCTTTATCTATTTGTTTTTTATACATAGAAGTCGCCTGAAGAACAGCTTGTTCTTCAGGCGATGTTTCATTAGATTTTCCTATATTTTTAGCTTTGGCCGTCTTTCGACTAATTTGCATTTTACCGTCTAGTTGACCATGTTCAGTAATGATGTCAGGTCCTTCAGTACGTACATTCCATACTCTTATTTCTTTATTTTTACCTTTAGCATATAATTTTTTAAACATATATTATTCCTCCTTAGCACAATATAGTTAGGTTACACTAAAAATAAAATTTTGTCAAGGCAAATTTTTTGTTTGACAAAATTAGCAAAGTATGCTAATTTTTTAGTCCAAAATGTAAAGGAGTATATTTTATGTGGTCAGTAGATCCGCCTTCAATAAAATCAGATAAGATAAAAAAATTCTTTTGGTTTTATGATCCTAATATTGATGAAATGTGGCCTGTAGAAGTTTGGAAAGGACGATATTTAGATCACTATACAGGTTTTTGGTGGATAATACCTATTGACAAACCACCAATAGGAGTGTTATATAAGATGAAAAGGAGTAAAAATGAAAGCAAATAAACTTACAATACTAATTGATGAAATGGAAAATGTTTTAAAAAATATGAACAGACTTGAAACTGTAATGAGAAATGAATCTTGTCCTTTAGCTTGTTTTATTAATTCAAAAGACAATCTTAAAAAATCAATAAATATTTTAAAACAAAAACGAAATTCGCAGGTAAAGGAGTATTTAAAAAATGAATCCTAAATTCTTAAAATATGCATCAAAATTAATAGTATTAGGAATATTGATTACTTTTGTAATCAATATTCCTTCTTGGTTATATTATTTGTTAACCCTATTAGGTTTTATATTAATATCTATCAATTTATATTTTTATTATAAACATTAAAATAGGAGATTAAAATGTCTTATCAAGCAATTGTTTGTAAAATAAAAAATGTAAGAAAGCATCCTAACGCAGACAAACTAAAATTAGCTACGGTTCAAGGATCTCAAATTATAGTAGGTTTAAACCAAAAAGAAGACGAACTAGGAGTCTTCTTTTTATCTGATGGAATGATCATGTATGACCATTGCATGAAAAATAACCTCTATAAAAAAAATCCTGAAACTGGAGAGCCTATGGGAGGATATTTCGGGACTAACGGAAGAGTTAAAGCTCTGAAACTTCGAGGCGAAGTTTCAGAGGGCTTTTGGCAACCCTTAAGATCCTTTGAATGGACTGGTAAAATAGATGAACTGGTAGAAGGCTACCAGTTCGACACTATAAACGGTATAAAAATATGTCAAAAGTATTATACCCCAGCTACTCTTAGAGCTATAGGTAAAAAAAATAACCCTAAAAATGGCAAAACGAACGTAATTAAAGTAGATAGATCTAATATGCACGAACACTACGACACCAGACAACTTAGATTTGAGATTAATAAAATACCGCCTGGTAGTATAATTACAGTCTCCGAAAAAATTCACGGCTCGTCCGGCAGGAGTGGTTACATTTGTTCAAGAGAATTAAAATTTAACCCTTTTAAACTTGGTTGGAATAATCTATCTTGGAGGTTTAGTATCCTAACTAAAAAACTTAGCAGGAAACATAAGTCTTTAAGATTTCTTAAAAATACTAATTTAGGATATTTTGACCTTAAACGTTACGAGGGTTCCAAGTTCTATGAATATGTTTCTGGATCTAGACGAGTTGTAATAGATCCAGATACAGAATATGAGGGCTATTACAACGGAAATCATTTTAGAACTAAAATACATGAACATATAAAATCAACAGGGCTTCAAAAAGGTGAAGTTATATTTTATGAGATTGTAGGACATACTGAAAGTGGTCAATTACTGATGGGTTCATATTCAGTAGATGATAAAAACATAAGGAGAAAGTATGGAAATCAAATGAGGTTCACATACGGATGTGAACCACCTACCTGTGATTTTTATGTATACAGAATTGCCCATATTAATGAAGACGGGTATGAAGTTGATTTACCTATTAGTAGTGTAATAGCTAGGTGCGAACAGCTAGGTCACAAAGTTGTTCCACAACTTTGTGACCCTTTCATATATGATGGTGACAAGGAGGGCTTAGTTTCAAAACTAAGACCTTATACAGATGGACCCTCCACATTAGATCCTACACATGTTAGAGAGGGCATCGTTATAAGAGTAGAACACCCTAGCATGTGGTCCAATTTAAAATGGAAAGGAGACACTTTTACTATACTTGAAGGGATAAGAAAACAAGATCCAGACTTCGTAGACACTGAAGAAATTGCATAAAGGAGTTTTAACGTATGAAACTAAACATTAAACAACCTACACAAATTATAAATTATAAAACTTCAGACAACAAGCAATTTAGCAGCAAAGAAGAAGCACTAGACTATGAATATAAATTAAGTCTTAAAGAATGGTATTATCCTATCAGGATTCCATATGAAGGCTCTCATATAGAATTTGAAAAAATATTTAACTTTATAACAAAACATAAAAAAGATATTTTACAACTCTATGACTATCTAGAAAAATCTTCATCAAGCCCAATCAAGAATTCTAAATCAATTAACCCTGAGTGAGCTTCAGCGTGACAATTAGCACAGAGTAGAACACATTTAGACAACTCGTGCTCAACCTGTTCCCATGTTGAGCACTTACTTATATCAATTTCTTTAAGAAATTTGTCAATGTGATGAAAATGTAACGCAGTAAGGCATCGTTTGTAACCACAAACGATGCATTTCCCACCTTTAATATCTACGGCTGCTTGTTTTAAAACTTTTTTATTCATAAAAGTTAGTATATAATAATATATGTTGTTAATTTTAAAATTATCAACTTTAAAATTCCAAAAGCTAATATGGTATCATAAATTATTAGTTTAGAACTATAAATTTTACTTTGAAACAAAAACTTCATAAGTTGAAGGAGTATAAAAAATGGCAGCTACATACGTCATAGTCACTAACGCCTCTGCTAACAATCTTAGTTTAGAAGGTGATAATGGTGAACCTAGAATAGACATTCCAGCGACAGCTGGAAGTAACACAGTCAATGTTAACCTTTCTGATTTATTAGGTAATGATTTACTTTGTACTACGTTATCTACTTGGGTTACCGCTGGTACTGTTACAATTACTCGCGGTGGCACAACGGTAACAGCCGATGAGCTTACTGCTTGGGTAGAGGGCTCTGACATGTCTCGTGATTCATATGATGATGACGACGACGGGGTGATTGACTCTGCTCAGGCGGTTGTAGTGTCGGATCAAACAGCTGTTGCTTTTGGAGATTCTCCTTATACTGTAGCTGCTACTGATGATTGTATAGTTGTAGATACTTCAGGCGGTGCTGTAGAACTAGATCTTCCTACTGCTTCAGGTATTACAGGTAAAACATACATGGTAGTTGATGGTGGTGGTAATGCCGGTACAGCTAACATCACAATTGATCCTAACGGTACTGAACAAATTGATTCAGGTGGTGCAGGTGTTGCTGTTGTTTTGGATATAGACTACGGTGTAATTGAATTAGTTTCTGACGGAACAGGTTGGTTTACAAAGCAAGCTAGAATGGATGCTGCTGAAACTAGACTTACTACCAACGAAGCTAACATCGCATTAGATTGTTTGTTAACTCAAACTGCAGTGGCTTTTGGAGATTCTCCTTAT
>JGI10211J14876_10000478_pt1 | contig 17292 bp, 36 predicted proteins | sample Etolagsediment_FD_14876 | JGI IMG/M metagenome (IMG submission 14876)
CCATTGCTATCAGTCAATTCCTCTTTGAATAACTGAACAGTCATCTCAAAATTCTTTACAAAATGTTCAAATCCTATTAACCATATTTTCATAATTTCACCTCGTTTTCAATTTCTTCTCCACATTCACAAGACTCACAACTACATTCATTGCATATTATCATTTTAATCACTCTCCTTTAAAATTTTGTTTAATTCTTCGATTAATCATTCTTTAGCGATTTCTAAATCATCATTTGTTTTAATGTGTTCTTTACAATCTGACCAATATATTTCATTTCTTTGCATAACTTTACCACATTTTTTACACTTAATTTTTTGTGTCCTTCTTTTAATCATTTTAAACATTACATTTTTTTCTTCTTCTTTTGTAAGTGGTTTTTGAATTGAATATATCATATTATCACTCCTTATATAATAAATAATAAGTAATATTAATATATAAACCTTTCTATGGAATTAGCCAAAAACAACCCAAAAATAAGCTTCTTTTTATACATAAGTTTATAAGTATATAACTTTTATAAAAGACATGGAAACAGACGAATATGTAAACATTAATGCAAAGACAGAAGAAGAAAGGAAAGATATAATACATTTCAAAGCAAACTGCGTTCTTTTAAAGAAACAACAAAAAGAAGTTCTATTTGAATTTATCAAAAAATTCAATAAAGAACATAAAAAATTGAGGTGATTCAAATGTGTAAACAAATACCATCAACAATAAAAGAAATCAAAGAAAATATTAAAAAAATAGAAGAAGCAAAACCAAAGGAACATATCCACAAAATATTAAGCATACAATCTGCAAAAGTGTTTTAAGTATGCAACAAAGGATATATGATTTAAAGAAAACAGCAAAAATAATCGTTACTGGTTTTGAAGCAAGAAACTCATTTAATCGTAACACAGCAAAACATGGCGTTTTCTTTAACTTTTATTCAAGACCTTGTGGTAAGACTAAAGACAACAATGCTTGGAGTATATCACATGGACAACAAATACCAAATTGGGTTGTATTAGATATTGCCAGAACAATAATTGAAAATACAAAAAATTTAAAACAATTAGAAAAAATCCAAAGACAATTCAAAAAAACAGAGAGGTTGATTAAAGAATGCAAAAGAAAAAAATACTTTGGAGTTAAAACAAGAAGTTAAATTGGCTTTTGATATTTTTAAAGAAACTTATGGAAAAGAAGCCAACAAGATTAAAGGAAAAAAGGTCTCTTTGGGCATAACAAAATTGTACCAAAATATTATGTTTTCAGCAGACTTAAAAGAAGTAAAAAAGTTTCACAATAAATTCTTTGGATATTTAAAAAAATCAAAGAATGCAAAAGAAAAATGGACTTAAAATATATTCAAAATACAAAAAAGGTGATATGAATGTTTAAGATAATAGTAAAAACAAAACTACCAAAAGAAGAATTAGAGAAATTCAAAAAAGAAGAAACAATACAATATGAAAAAGCATTGAAAAGCTGTGAAGATATTGCTTATTTAATGCAAAAACCAACACTAACAAAGATATTTGAGAAAAAAGGATACTCAAAAGAAGAGATAGAAAATAACCTTAAAATCTTCACAGATGGATACAAGTTTGATATTAATTTGATACAAAATGGTTTGGAAATGATTTGGGAAGGACATTATTGGATTGATTACCCAAAAGATAAAGAAGAGTTTTATTATGTGACTTACAAACCTTTTGAGAAATGGAGAAATTTGTGGGCTTTCCATAAAGAATTAATTGTCAAAATGAGAACCATGTTAAGATTACCAAGTTTTTGGCTTCCAAAGACAAATGAACTTTCCATAAGCAAAAAGTATAGAAATGCTTTGATAGAAGAAACAACCAAAAGATTCAAGAAAAAAGACAAGAACGCTTTAATTGATTGGGAATACAAGGAGAAAAAAGAAAATGGCGAAGAAGAAAACAAAGAATGATATGATGTTATTTCATGCCCAATCAATGAGAGATATGTTAAAAATATCAAAACCTTCTTTTTTAAACCAAATAAAAGAGTATTTTTCAATATTATTTTTTGTATTGTCTATACTATTTACAATTTTTGTGTTACCTATTTTAACATTTGGAATCATTGTATTAATTGCACTAAAAATAATATTTTAAAAGGAGAAAAAAGAAAATGAACAAAAAAGAAGATAAATATAAAAAAGAGATAGAATTTATTTGCGAACAAAACAGATGTGGTATTGTCACGGAAATCCCAGAATTAAATGACACAACAGCAAATAGTGGATTAATACCTTATAGATTGAAAGTAGAACTAAAAAGTTGTAAAAAATGTGATGATTTTAATAGAATTCAATATAAAGGTGAAGAATATTTAGTTTGTTTGCAGTACAAAAAGGGAGAAAAATGAATATGCTCAAATTTGCTTTACTTGTATTAATCGTTTTTTGTTTGACTTTTTTAATAGTCTATGAAGTTTATTTGATGATATATGCAATGGAGAATGCAGAAGAAAACTGTCAAAACCTGTGTAAAGAACAAAACAAAACAATGTATAATGCAGGGTCTCGCTTTTGCTTTTGTAAATACAATATAACAGGTCAATAGAGTGAAAAAATAATAGTCTTTTAGTGTTGACATAAAGACAAGCTGACAGGTGTTATTGGTTGAAACAGGGCGTTTCGTAAAAGGGTTATGAATGTAATCTACCCAACCTGTCAAACAACAAACAAGAGGGATAAAATGGATTTTGAATATGCAAAATGTAAGCATTGTGGACACAGACAAAGAATTTCTGAATATAATTACAAATATTGGTGGACTTGTTGTAAATGCCATAAAAAAACAGAAGGTGGAGTATGGGATTCTTAGAAAAAGTAGAACAAAATGATGAATTACACCATTTCATAAGAATTATGTGGATTTTAGAGTTATATTTTTTTCTTGCTCTAATGATGGTCTTTTTACCAAGACTTTTGAGTTGATAAAATGAGATGTCAATGGTTAAATGGAAATGCAGGACAATGTAAAAATAAAGCAGAAGCACAATTTTGTATTCATGATGATAATGGAGAGAATTGGTATGGGATTTGGCTATGTAAAAAACATAAAAATACAAATGACTATTTAAAAGTGTGGCAAAAGATGTAAATATTAAGGTTGAGGTGTAGAATGCAAGAGGATTTATCTTTTTACAGGTGTAAAGAAGTTAAACACAGAGTTAAACACGAAGTGGGTAAAAAGCATGGTTTGTGTTTAACTGATATATTATCGTTGTTAGAACAGGGTTTTTCCCAGAAGCAAATAGCACAACACTTCAACTGCTCAAAAGCCAATATTACTTACCATTTAAAGAAAGCAAGACAAAATGGGCTTATCCAAGAGAACTTTAGAACCACAGGAAAAGTAGAATATTTTATTGAAAATAAGCCAGTTAAACAGAGCCACATAGGGGGTGTGACGTTACCCAATAGAAGTGACAAAATAGCATTACATCATATAGATTTTAGATTCAAAATTATAAAAGATAGAGATAAATTTGTTTTATCTGACAAAATTTTGCTTAAACATGGAACAAGTTATGAAACAAAAACCCTTTCTAATGGGATAACACTAAGAAAATATCATAATGGTTCTTTAATAATCCAAAATATTAAAGTAACGGCAGATAATTACACTTCTGCTGTATTACAAGCAAATTCAGTTGCTATTGATGTTAAAAAGTACCTTGAAAAGAGATTTGGAATTGTTTTATCTAAAATCCCAGAGATTACAAGAAAACCTCATGTTGTACCTAAATTACACCCAAATTTACAAAAAGAAGTACAAGAAACAGCAAGAGAATTTAAAATAGAGAAGCCAGATGGATTTACCATAGACCAAAGTGATGGTGTAGGCAAAGGTCACATGGAATATAAATTGGGTGGTCTTAAAACAGAAAAAGAAAGAAAAAACGCAGTTAAAAAAGCAGAATTATTATCAAATATGCCAGAGATGTTAAGTTTTTTGTTAGAACAACAAGTAACATTCTCTATGAATCTCAAATTACACCTTGAAGTTTTGACAGACATAAAAGAAGCAATAAAGGAGTTAAGAAATGAAATCAAAAAGTAAGGTTGCACTTAACATAGCTATCTTGTTCATTACAATATCCATATTTTCCTTTTTTCAGTTAGAAGAACAACACAAACTATCAGATATTTACTTTCATACAGAATTAATCAGAAGAATCCAAGAAAAAGAACCTTTAAATACTTCAATGAACTTTACAATCAATAATTGGCAATATGAAAATAAAACACGCAACTGGACAGCAGAATATGTATCAAATTACCCAAAAATGTTCCATTTTATCTGTGGTTCACTCCCACTAAGCCCAGAGACAACAATAAAACTCGTTGTTCCTATACTATTTGCTCTTCTGTGTATTGGAATATTTACCATCTGTTTGTCTCTGGGTCATAATCTCAACACAGGAATTATCTCTATTGGTCTATTCTTGTTGGCTTCTTTATCTTCATGGAATTATGTTTGGTACTATATTAATGGTGTTTACTCCCAATTAATACTCAACATTATTTTGGTATTTGGGTTTGCAGGATTAGTGTATATTTTAAGGAAAAAAGACAAATTTAAATATATTTTCTTAGCTATATTAATAGGGATATTCATACCACTAATCTTTTTATCTCATAATATCCCAACAATCCCACATGCAATGGAGAATGCACCAAGATTCATACCTTTAATTTATTCAATATTAATACCTGTTTTAGTGGGGGTGGTGAATAATGTATATTTTAAAACAAAAAAAACAAAAAAGAAAATGTAGAATTTGCAAGAAAAGTTTTTATAAAGATGAAAAACATAGGCACGTTTGTCAAGAATGCAGACAAAAATCTCGGACTAAAAAAAGTGTGATATGAATGTCAAGAATGGAAGGTGGTATCTGTGCTTAAAAATATTATTGTAGGACAGTGTGAAGACCTTGATTTAGATATGTTGGCTCTTTATAATAAAGATTGTATTGAGGGAATGAAAGAATTGCCTGACGAGAGTGTAGATTTGTCTTTTTCAGATATTCCTTTTAATATTGACTTGCCTAAAAAATTGAAATCAAGAAGGCAAGGATTTGACGGAATATCTTACAAAGATGATTTATCTGACAAACAATACGCAGAACTTATTGGAAATTGGATTGAACAAAATTACAGAATCTTAAAACCACATGGAACATTAGTCATTATGAGTGGTTGGTCAAATTTAGGGATAGTCCTTAATTGTGTAGATAAATCCAATTTTTGTTTATTGAATCATTGTATAGTTAAATATGCTTTTGGGATTTATACCAAAAAAAGATTTGTAACTTCACATTATCATGTTCTTTTTTTGACTAAATCCGATAAAGTATGGACTTTCAATAAACAAAAAAAATATGATGAAGATGTTTGGTTAATGAATAGGGATTTATCTGCAAAGAAAATAGGACATCCTTGCCCAACCACACAAAAATGGATTAAGAAGATTGTTTTGACTTCGTCAAATGAGGGAGATGTGGTTTTAGATTCATTTATGGGTTCTGGAAATACTGCGATTGTTTGTCTTGAAAACAACAGGCAATTCATAGGATACGAAATAGACCCTCAATACTATAAATTAAGTTTGGAGAGACTATCGGACAAAAATCTCGGACTAAAAAAAGTGTGATATGAATGTCAAGAATGGAAGGTGGTGTTTATTATAGAAAATGCAAAAGATGTAAAAAATGGTTTTTACCAACAAAATATCTTAAACATATTTGCTCTAATTGTAGAAAAAATAGTCAATATTACCCACCAATAAAAAAACCAAAACTTTTTGAAGGTCTAAGTAGTAAAGAAGTGGAGTTGTTACGAAAATGTTTAAAGAAATCTTAATAATTGGGGTATTTATGTTCATAATCCAGATAGTTTTACATATTTACCAGAAGTTTTGGGATATTCTATGGAAAATTCCAGAAAAAACAAAGAAAGTTCGGCTCTTAGAGACAGAATATAAAGAATTTCAAACAAAATTCTTAGAAAAACAGATAATTCCACTAAAAAAATACTTATTTGTCTCTAAAATCCTAAGTTTTTTTATAAGTTTCATATTTATCATACCAATTTATATGCTTTTATTCCATATTTTAGATGGGGTTTTTAAATTTTGGGTTGTATTACCTTTACTAATTATAATAAGTATGTTAGTTTCACCATTAAGTAGTAGATTATTAAGGTGGTTTAAAATATAAATTACTCATAAGTATATAAAAAATTTGAATTATTGTGTACCTATACGTAAGAAAAATGACATACTCCCAAATAAATCACGCTAAAGCGTGGGGTTTCTCACGCAGAAGTCTTAACTTAAATCAGTCGGTCAAGTCCGAAAGATTTAATGTGACTTCCGCTAATACGAGCAACCCTCACGAAAGAAGCCAGTTATCATCTAAAGCGGTGATAACATGGCTAAAAACAAATATCCACATTTCAATCCAAAGAAGTTTGATGTGCAGGTTAAAGTCGCTGTCGTTAGGCGTGGCTTCCATTGTAAGCACAATATCAACTATCATATCATCTGGATTCCGAAATACAGAAAATCAATACTTAAAGGTAAGGTGGCAGAAGTGTTAAAAACAATAATAGAAGGTCAATGTCAGGAAATCAAGGCAGAACTACTCGCTTTAGAGATAATGCCAGACCACTTACATTTATTCATTGGTGCTAAACCAACCCACAAACCATGTGAGATTATCCATAAGTTGAAAGGAAATACAAGCATACAGCTTAGAAGATGTTTTCCAGATTTAAGATATTTAGGTTATAAGCAACATTATGGAAAAGGATTCAAAGCATTATGGGCAGTTGGATATTACTGTGGTTCAGCAGGTCATGTAAGTCAAGATGCAGTTAAAAGATACATAGAAGAACAACAAGGCAAAGATGTCTTTGAATACTCAATCTTTGGAGATGCTTCTGGACAAACAAAGATAGGTGATTTCTCATGTTAGAACTTAATAAAGTTCATCATGGAAATTGTATAGATTTATTGAAGCAAATGCCAGATAAATTCATTGATGTGTGTATTACAGATTTTCCTTATGGAGTTAATGTTGATTATGGTGGATACTTTGAAGATACAAGAGAAAATCTTAATAAACTTATAAAAGAAGTCATGCCAGAACTTCAAAGAGTGTGTAAAAGAATAGTTTTAACTTGTGGTCAATCTAATGTTTGGATGTATCCAGAAGCAGATTGGATAATGGCATGGATTAATACAGCAGGAGCAAATCAAAATAAATGGGGTTTTACTTGTTGGCAACCAATTCTTTGTTATGGAAAAGATGCTTACAGAGAAGCAAATAAAGGAGCAAGACCAGATATAATTATGGAAAATGCTTGTTCTGATAAAGTCAATCACCCATGTCCAAAACCAGTTAAATTCTGGAGAAAACTGCTTCAAAGAGTAAGCGTTTCAGATGATGATATTATACTTGACCCTTTTGCTGGAAGTGGTGTATCTTTACTTGTGGCAAAACAACTTAATCGTAAGTTTATTGGATTTGAGATAAATCCAGATTATGTGAATATTTGTAACAAAAGATTAGCTCAAAAGACTATGTTTGAAATCGCAGAAAAGCGAGATACTTTAACTGAATACATGGAGGTGAGTGCTGATTCCTCGCAGAGTTAAAACTCTGCGTATCCTCAGCACATTTTTATGAGTGAAAGACAAATAGAATGGTGTATAAAAAACCCAGATAAAAGATATTTTATATTAAGAATTAACCATCAAAGAGACTATTGAATCTTTGGCATTTTTTCTAAACTTTCTTTGTATTTGTCTTTATCAAACTGTAAATAACAATATGTGCTATCTATGTTTTTATGTTGTAAATAGTGTTGTAATGCAGACGCTTGTTCACTATTCATATTAGGGTTTGCTTCTACAAAATGGATAGCAAAAGAATGTCTTAAAGAATGTGGAGATAACATTTTATTCATATCTAATTTTTTACAATATCTTTTAAAGACCTTAAAAACGTTCTGTCTTGACATAGGAAAAACCCTTTCTTGCTTCTCTAATTCCATACTATCTATATATGCCTTTAATACTTTAAGAACTTCTTTTTTTGCGTCTATTCTTCTTTTAATGATTTTTTTAATTAAATTTCCTTTCTCATCTCTTTTTTTAACCCATTTAACTTTACCTTCTTTATCTTCTTCTTTAGGTTTAATCATAATATATTCTCTTCTTTTTAAGATTCTCCATACTATTTGACCTTTATCAAAGTCTATATCATTAACACGCAGGTAAGTAAGTTCAGAGGTACGTCTTCCTGTATGATATAGAACAAAGAAAAGAGTGTAATGACCAATGTTCTTCTTCTTAATATAGTCAAACAACCTCTTTAATTCACCCACTTTAAAATACAAGGTAGGGTCTTTCATTATATTTTGAGCCATTGTTTTTAATCTTCTCCTTTGATTAAGGTTAACATAATACCATTATGTCACCAAAACATTGAAACTTGATTTTTTTTATTTTCTTTTTATTATGATATTATATAACATCTCCTATTTTACACCTGTCAAATACTCTATACACACAACATATAGTAGTGTGCTATTTATTTACAATATGGAAGTTTAATCTCTATCTACTATATCTTGTGTTGTTTCTTCCTTCTTCAATGCGTCATTAAATGCTTTATCCTTAAAGTCCTTCAATTCAACCTTAGTTGGTATCTCATCAAACTCTTTCTTATTATCCTTGAAGTATTTATATATCGTAGGTCTGGTAATTCCAAAGAGTTTAGCTAATCCTGTCTTTGTCATTTGATTCCACTTATGCAAATACATCATTGCAGTAATCCATCTTGTTCTATATAGTGCTTCTCTCTCCTTCTTGTTCATGCTCTCTTCTGGATTCCTTGTGTACTTCTTTAGTGCCTTCAACTTTTTGTATCTTTCTCTCATAGTTAATGGCAGGTCTTTGAATTTAAGCACACCAACAAAGCTTTTATTCTTCTTCAACAATTTCATTCTTCCTCTGTATGTCATAGCATTGAAATTGTGTTTGAGCATTTTCTTCTCCATCTCTTTAAAATGCCATACATCTTTAACAAAAGGGTTCTGGTCTTTGACAAACACCAATGCCCTTCCTCTCTCTGTAACGTGCAACCATATCATTACTCTATGATTTCTAAAATATTCATTTAAATCTGTAAATCTTGGGATACATAGAATGGCTATCTTGTTCTCTTGTCTACAAATAGCAAAGAACTGATTAAGAAGTATCTGAACCTTGTCATGCCAACGTAATTTGTAAAGAACCTTGATAGCTTCGTCAAGAACAATAGGTGCATACTTTGGAAGATTTTTAATTGCGTCTTGAACATTCTCAAAACTTGGAGAAAACAGAACATTTCTTGACAGGCAAAAAGTAAATTGTCCATCTTTTCTCTTACCTATCTTTCGTGCAAAAGCAATAGCCAATGTTGAATTATGTGTTACCATAAAATTATCTGTAATATACCAACCACTTGGGCTATCTAATGTAAATCCATAAACTTGCCCAGATTTAGAAGGGATAACATCAATAGAAAGTCTATTTGCAGATAAATAAAAAAAATCTTTATTCCTTATTTTTCTTTCACATTTTAAAGGCAAATCCATATCTCCAAGATAAAAGGAAACACAAAAATAATTCCCAATAAAATTCAATTTTTTTATTCCTTTTTTTACTTTTGTTATTCTTCCTCTTCCACCAAGAGAATACACAAGATGTAGTATGTCTTCTGATAATTTCTTTGATTTTGTTGTTATACTATAATTTTCATTTTTACCTTTATAACCTTCTGAATCAATAAGCCCTGCGAGTAATCTTTTTCTATATTCTCCATCAGATAATAACGCTTTTTTAGGAATAAATTTTGTTCCAGACCCTTTATATCTTAATCCACACCTAATCAATTGTTTACTAAAAACACCATTTAAACTAAATCTATATGTTTTTGCTGTTGTTCCCTTCTTTTTTAATATATTCATTATTGGATAATATTTAGATATTTCTTCAATAATAGGAAAATCATTTGACGTAATACCTAAATCTTTTGTAAAATGTCCATCACCAAGCCAAATACCAAGAGTATAAGGTTCTATTTCACAGTTTTTTCTTCCTTGATATTTTGGAATATAAAATGCTGTATTTGTTGACATATTTTGTTTTGTTAAAAAAGACATTTTAGCATATTTTTCAGCAGGATAATTTTTAATCCCCCAATAATTATCTTTCCACTTTCTTTTATATTTTTTATCTCTTGGTTGGTATCTATAATTAATAGGAATAATATGATTATGTGAACAAGAATATAATTTCTTCTTCTGTCTATTCAATTCAATAACATCATAATTTTTATCTGAAAATCTTGTATGTGTTCTTTTAACTCTTGAAAATAAGTATGTACCATCTTTTTGTGGGGATAAGACAACATCTCCTGTTTTTATATTTTCAACAGTTTTCCATTCTCCATTTGCCATAAGAACCTTAGAACCTTTGGGTTGTGTTTTACCAACGCCTTCTAAACCAGTTACAGCAATGGTCACATCATAATCCAATTCACACCTTTTTACGCACTTATCTGCTAAATCCTGCATTCCAATTATTGCCATTATATACAATCCTCACAATATCTCTTTTTGCGTGTATAGATTCTTCTCCTATCTTGATTCTTAACTCTAAAAGAACCATGTTGATATATATTACAACGTGCTTCTCTGCAAACATCACATTCTCTTGGGTACTTATATTTAATCAGTTTCATTGTAAGCTTCCCATTTTTCCAGTAATTCAAGTTTGAGCAGTTCCAATTCACAAATTATATGAGCAATTTCTCCTCTATCTGCTATGTCTGTAAGGTCTCTAACTGTCAAAATATTTCCTTTATCTCTTTTAATTAGAATTTTCATTTTTCTTCTACCTTTTCAAATGTCAATAATAAGCATTCGTCTCTTATCCTTATACCAAATTTCTCAAATAGTTCTCTAACTGCCTTTGGTTCTTGTAATCCTGTATCCAAATACAATAGACCCCAAGGTAATTTATTTAAGGGTTGCCAATCACAACTAATCAATTTAGCTTTAGAATGAATTTTCCCATTTAATAAAACATCAAATATCTTTCCTTCACTCTCTATATAATACATCATTTTTTCGTCTGTATGCTTCCTTATTGTAGTAAAATATTTATTTCCAAGTTTATTTCCCCAATTCTTTGAAAATTTTATGTTCATGGTTTATGTCCACCCTTCTTTTTTCTGTGTTTATTCTTCCTTTTCATTTTTTTAATTTTCCTGTTTCCATCAACAAGCTTTTTGGTTTGTCAGAATCATATGCTCTCTCAACATATCCCATGCCCTATTTTTGAATGTTCTATTGACTGCAACCTCAAGTTTCTCTTCTATATCCGAATCTGTAAGATTTGGATGTTTTTCTCTTAGCTCTTTTTCCTTCTGTTGTTCAAACAGTTTCATATCACAACGGAATTCAGCCCATTTTAAGTCTAACTTATCTATTTCCATCTTCCTCACTCTCCTCTTCTCTTTCTTCTAACTTTATTAATCAATTTATTAAAAAAAGTTTTCTTTTTTGCAGAAACACAATATCTACATAAAATCTCTGAATCTTCATTTAATAAACCACCAGTAACTTTAATCATTTCCTCTCCCAAAAATAAATCTTCATAATTATCTTTTAAAAGATTTCCAAGTTTGTGTTGTAAACCATAATCCATACAACATAAAACAACATCACCATTAGGTAATAAAACATTATGTTTTAATTCATTACTACAAAATAATTTACCTTTATTTTTTTCAGGAGATTCTCCTCTTGTAATAGATTTTACTTTTCTTACATTTATAGAATCTAAATTTAATTCTTTTGAAACGTCACCATCTAATACAACATAATCAACATTATTAAATTCTTCAATTAATTTTAATTTCTTCTTATATTCTTCTGTTACTTTTATATTTGTTAAATTATGATTTTCAGGAATATGTATTGTTAAATTTTTAAAAGGAATTTTCTTAATTAACATTAAATCTTGCATAGACATACCCATTAAACTTGTAAATAATTTTATCTTATGTCCTTTAAGAAAAGCATAAACAATCATCTTTGAACATTCAGGATTTAAAAAAGGTTCAACAAACCCTGAAAAAGAAATAATAACTTTTTCTGGTATCTTATCAATACATTTAACAAAATCTTCAAAAGACAACATTGTTTTTCCTTCATAAACATTCAATAATTTATCTTGACAACAATATTTACAATTATTACTACACCCTATTTTTGTTGTTATTTCCATTTCCATCTTCCTCACTCTCCTCTTCTCTTTCTTCTTCTGGCATTTCTCCAAGTTCTTCTTCACTTACCTCATCTTCTTCAAGTTTCTCTATATCTTTGTCTAATTTGGCTATACCCAAAGCACTATCCAAAATATCTTCACTTGCCATTCTTTTCTTGAACACAATACCAAGACCAAGAATACCTTTATGTTGATAAATAGCAGATTGAAATTTAACCAATAAGTCTATTGCATGACTTTCTTCTTTACTTCCAACAGGCAATTCTTTACCTCTCTTTTGACCCAATAAATTTCTTTTTTCTACTTTAGTTATCAAACCATTTAATTTCTGTTTTATATTATCAAAACTTTTCTTATGTCCTTCTTGAAGAATAAAATAGAAATAATCCAAAACCTGTGTAAGCAAAGCAAAAGCACTTCTCATATACTTTTCATTCCCACATTTAACTTGTACCATTGCCATATCTGATTGTTCTAATAATTTTGACATTCTGGCTAATTCAAGTGTTGCAGGGTTAAATTCTGCTTCAACCCATTCTTTAGCACTTGATGTAAAAGGATTTTTACCCATAAAATCACCTCACAACAAAGGTGCTGTTGCATTTGCCATACTTGTTCCAACCTGTGGTAATCCTGCTACATCACAAGTTACTGACATTGTTGTAAAGTCTTTAGCCACCAAAAGAGCAGGTTGAACAATTTGATACCAACCAACAGCTAATACAATCACAAAGATAAATAAGAACACACCAACCATGATATAAGGCACATATTGTGTCCACCATTTATCATCTGATTTGTATTTATTAAAAGCATTGTAAATCTCATTTTCAAGCCAGAAGACAATATCACTATCTATTGTAGTTATCTTTAATTTTGAAACATAGATTGTTTCTTTAACCTTCTTTGTTTTTCCTGTTTTCTTATCAAGAACATCTCTTACAACTGTTTTCTTTTCTACTCTGTCTAAATCAAGTTCTTCTTTACAAAAAGCATATTTATCTTTTGAAGGAGAATAAATTATGATACGACCATTTTTGATAGCTTCTGATGGTGGATATGGAAGACTTACATTTTCTCCATACAACAACAATTTTCTGGTTTTGAATTTTGACCTTGTTCCTTTACCTATATCTTTTACTGTTATAATATTATTTCCAACCTTCTTGTATATTGTTATTGGTTTGCTATACCCACGAAACATGGATATTACTTTATTCAATGGATTCATTTTCTCACCTCAATCTCTTATTGGTATTGTCTCTTTACCAATTTTCATTTCAAAACAACCATGTCTTTGTCTAATCTTCTTTTTCTTTTTGATTGCAGTATAAACTTTATTAAAACTATCAACAGGCATATCTAATAATGCAGTTCTCATTAATTCTGCATTATCCAATTTATCTGCTAAAACTTTAGATACTTCTTCTATCTTCTTCAACAATTTCTTATGATTCTTGATTGGTTTTAAAACCATCACTTCTTTATCTTTCATTGCTTGAACTCCATTAAATTGATACAAATTCCCATCAATTTCTAAATAATTTCCAAGCTTCATTATTTTTAGTGATTTCATTTTCTCACCTCAAAATGGTAATAATCTGGACAAACCACGCTTTTGTGGTTCTCCAACTACTTTTGTTTCAGAAGCCCTTTGTGTTCTTCCAAACATAATTCTTTCTCCTTCATTTACTGCTCTTTTGAAAGTAGAATAAATAACATTAGTAATCATTTCTTGGATTGTATTTAAATTTCCTTTGGATATATCAAACTCTTCGCAGTTATGCCCAATCAAAAAAGCAATTTTCAAATGCAAAATTTCCATTATTCTTTCAACTTCTTTATCTCTAAAATTTGAAAGTGTTACTCCTCTATGAAAATGAGAACGAATTATTGATAGAATCCTATTAACACCAGAAGGATTCATAAAAGGTTCACCATATGCCCTGTCTCTTTCTACTTCTTCTCCATTTTCAACAACAATCTCTTTATTGAGCAATGTAAGTTCAAGGTCTTTTATTATGTCTTCTGTATGTTCAAGCCATCTAATTGTCTCTGGACTTTGTGAACCCATAGAAACAGGAGAATTTTCAACAACAATTTGTTCTTGTTGTACTGGTGGTTGTGGTGAAATATAATCCATATCCATTATAATTATAATGTAAACCTTCTATATATACTTAGTGTGACACCTTGAAACTTATGTATATATAGCCAAATTGCTTTCAATATCATATTAAATGCCTGTGCTTTGAACGTGAAAGCATAGAGTAACTGATGGAAGTGAAATGGAATGGAACTCAACCAAATACTACCTGCTGCAATGATTATTGGAGTAGCAATTATTGGTGTTTCTATTCTTGCACAAGTAATCGGACAAGTTAAAGGCACACAAACTTCTGGTTCTGCTGAATACAATTTAACAGGCCAAGGTCTTACAGCAATCGCACAGTTTGGAAGTTGGTGGACAGTTATGATTGTAGTCGTAATAGCTGTAATTGTGATTGGACTTGTTTTGATGTTGGCAAGAGGCAGAGGGGGTTAAACCCAACTACCAACAAAAACATCTACAAACCTTTTTTTTAATTTTGAATAAAACTTAAATTGGGATATATAATGGCACAGCAAAAAATCGGAATAGAACAAATACTACCTTATGCTTTAATGATATGCATTGCCATTGTTGGAATAAGTATTATGGCTTCTGTTATATCATCGGTTAGTGATAATGCTTTAACTTGGTCTGGAACTTCAACAATAACAGCAAATTATGGAACAGCAGAATCATTGAACCATGCATATTTAACAGCACTAAGTAGTGTTACTTGTGCAGGAAACACATTAGTAGCAAACACAGATTATACAAGTGATTTAGACGCAGGAACAGTAACAATACAATCGTATCCAAACGCAGTTGTTTTAGATAATGCAACATTACTGAATGACACAAACGTTTCTTTTAGTGCAGGTAACTGGGCAGACGCAACAGCATTCGTATTAATTAATTGCACAGACAATACCACAATATTAGCAGGTAATTACTCTTTTTACAGCACAAATGCAACTGTTTACGTAAATTCAAGTGTTGGTGGAATGCTAAACAACACAGAATATTGTGCTAACTACACATACGCAATGATTAATGATGGTGGTTCTTGTTCAGTAGGATACACTTATGCAGGAGAAGGTAAACAAATAGCAGAGCAGGGATTAACAGCTTTCGGTCAATTCGGTTCATGGTGGTCTGTAATAATAGTAATTGTTATAGCAGTTATCATAATTGGATTAGTTGTACGCATGACAAAAGGTAGAGGTAATTAAATCTTTCTTTTTTCTTTTTTTAAATATGTATATATAGAATAACAGGCATTTATTTATGTATGAATGAGTTAGTTTTTGTTGTCACACCTCTGTTAACAGCAGGTATTTTCGCTTATCTCTATTGGGCTATTGATAAAAGAAACCAAGCTTTGAAGCTTTTATTTTTATTTGCTACTCTTACTTTCATTTTTACTGGAAACGCACAGAATTTAAACCTTGCACAAGTCAATAATGGAACTATTGGTTCTGGAGCAATTACTGGAATGGCTCAACCAAATCATTGGGCATTAATATTCATAATTGTTGTAACTGTCGCACTCATACTCGTTTATTGGTTCAGAGCATATCTGCAAAAAATGAATGCAGGTAAATATAATAGAGAAACTGGTGAATACAACGATTATTGATAATTATGGTTTCAAAAAAATCCACACACAGAAGAGTAAGCCCAAAGTTCGCAAAGTATCTTGATAATGTGAAAGATAATTATTCAAGAAAGCTAAAATTAAACATCTCTTCTGCTGACGCTTCGGATATTATTTTAAGAAAGCTTAATAGAAAAAAGAGGAAAAAGGGTAAAGATGATATCTTTATGCAACTCTAAAAAGGCACAATTCGGCAATATCATTCTATTCGGTGTAGTTATTACAATTCTTATTCTTACTTCAATCATAACATATATTGTTCTTGAAAAATATGCTGTTGCTTCTGTTGGAGTAATAACAGAACCAGTAGCACAAGATATAATAGTACAAGGTGGAAACGCTTGGGCAGTTTGGGATTATGGTGTCTTATTCTTAACTGGGGGTCTATTTGTTGGAATGATTATCTCTGCAATATTCATAAGAAGTCACCCAGTATTTGCATGGATATTTATTTTGGCTCTGGTGTTAGAATTGTTTATGATTCCAATGATGTCAAATATTCTTTATGAATTTAAAGAAACAGACACAATAAATGATACTGTTGATGTATCTGCTGATTTCCCAATAATGAATTTCATAATAGAGAAAATGCCTTTAATCATGGCTTTCGCAATCATTGTATTTTTAATTGTCTTCTTCGGCAAACCTTTCCAACAAATCGGAGAAGCAGGGGGATATTGAAAATGGCAGAAAGCAAGTTAAGATTTACTAAAAAGAGTGCAGAAAGGATAATAAAGGAACATAAAAAGTTTTTTGATAGAAATTATAAAAAAGTATTTGTATGTTAATAATAAAGGTGATACAATGTTAATAAAAAAATGGAAGAAATCAAAAACCACAGATGTAGAAGTTTTTAGGACTCGCATTGGTGGAAAAAATGTTTATTTTGTTAGTAAGATAACACCAAAAAAAATAGCAACTGGACAAGCAAGAAACAAGAAACACGCATTAAGTTGGGCGAAAAGGTTGGTGAAATAATGCCAAAGAAATATAAAAAAGTATTTGTATGTTGCAAATAAAAGGTGATTGAAATGGATAAATTTAGAGAAGCAGTCGACAGGCATATTGAGGCAGAAGACCAAAGATTAGAGGAAAGATATTGCATAGAATGTAAAGAAATATTAGAAGAGGACGAAGAAGAAATGTGCAAAAAGTGCTGGGAAACACTAAAA
>JGI10211J14876_10000479_pt1 | contig 17282 bp, 14 predicted proteins | sample Etolagsediment_FD_14876 | JGI IMG/M metagenome (IMG submission 14876)
AGCTCCCTGTTTTTGCCATGCTGATTGCTGCCTTTTTTGCCAAAAATGAGGCTATGATAATGTTTCTTTTAACTCTCCTTAGCTGGTGTTTTGCCTTAATTGCTGCAAAGTTACTCAGGATAACCATTCTTAAAGGGGCTAAAACACCATTTGTAATGGAGCTCCCCCCCTACAGGCTTCCAACCTTTAAAGGGCTGCTTATACACACCTGGGAGAGAACATGGATGTACATCAAAAAGGCTGGTACTGTGATACTGGTAATTTCGATACTTCTGTGGATTATGATGACTTTTCCCAGGCTTCCTCAAGATACAATCGATTTGTTTAATGATAAAAAAGAGACCCTTGTTCAGGAATTTCTATCTATTCCTGAGGTACAAAAGATAACACGCAGTGGCCAAGGAATTGCCTCTTTTGATAAGCATTATGATCTCTACATTCAGGGTTCCGAGAAAGAAAGAGAGATAGTCAGGAGATATGATGAGGTAAAGGAGGGCATTGATACAATAGCCTTTGATGAGCAAAGGGCTGCTCTTGAGGGATCTTTTGCTGGAATCATTGGAAAGGCACTCACTACGTTAACAAATCCCCTTGGATTTGAATACAGGATAAATATTGCCCTTATTGGAGGTTTTGCAGCAAAAGAGGTTATTCTTTCCACCCTTGGAACCGCCTATTCTCTCGGAGAAGGTGTATCTGAAGAACCTGAACCACTGTCAGTAAGACTTCAAAAAGAGCCAGGCTGGAATCAATTGACAGCCTTCACCCTGATTATCTTTATGATGCTGTATGTTCCCTGTTTTGTGACCGTTGTAACAATCAAAAAGGAAAGTAATTGGCACTGGGCACTTTTTTCAATGCTCTATAGCTTTGTAAGTGCCTATGTAGTGGCATTAATAGTTCATCAGGCAGGTCTTTTTTTAGGGGTAGGGGTTTAGGCAATGTCAGTTGCCCGTTGTTAGTGGTAAAATGAACTGATTTTTTGATTTTTCAACGGACAACTGACAACAATCAACGGACACTCAGTGTTTAATTCTATTTCTCAAGCCTTTTTTTCACTTCGTAGGGATCAATATCAGATGTCACCCAGTCGGTAAGCTTTTCAGCATTTCCGCCCTCAGTACACCTGGCGATAAAGAATGAGCGTGATCCCTGTCTTTTCTTTGGCCCAAAGCTCATCTTCGGGCCTATACCCTGGAGATCTTTAATTGATTCCATAGCCTTTACGAAATTATCGACAGTCAAATTCCTTCCACATCTCTTAAATGCCTCAACCATTGGCTCGATAAAGAGGATGCCAGCGTAGTAAAATATCCCCCATCTTTCCTTAGGCTCCAGCCTTTTTTGGGCCTCATGATACTTTGTCATTAATGGACTCTTTGAGTGAAGTAGTTCGCCAAAAGTAGCAAAAATTACATCTTTAAAAAGACCCTTACTGATTTTATACATTAGCTGATAATCACTCAGGGTACTTGTTGTCATCCAAAAAGGTTTAAATCCAAGTTTTGCTGCTGTACCGAGCATAATAGCTCCGTGTTTTGGAAGAACCCACATAATGACTACATCAGGTTTAGCAGCCTTAAGCTTCATGCAGTGAGAACTGAGGTCTGTATCAAGTGGCTCTGCTGAAACGGTGGTTGCAAATTCCATCCCCCTTCTTTCAAGGGCCATTTTGGCACCGATAAGGCCGACCTTTCCGTAATCATCGTTCTGGTAGAAAAAGGCTATCCGTTTTTTCCCCAACTTATCAATAGCATAATTTGTCAGGAGGAATGCCTCATCGGAGTAGAGGGGATAGGTTCCGAATAGATATGGGGCCTTCTCAGGTGGATAGCACCAATGAACGGAACCAGCTGCTGGTCCTACCCAAGGGACTTTGTTTTTTTCCAGGTAATCTCTCACAGCAAAACCAGTTGCCGTTCCAACACCTGAAGCAAATGCAAAAACCTTTTTATCGTCAACCAGTTCTTTAGCAATAGCCTTTGTTTTAGGGGGTTGATAGGCGTCATCCCTTAAGTAGTATTTTATTTTCCTGCCATGAATTCCCCCCTCCTCATTGACCATTTTAAATAACAACCCTGATCCCCGGGCAACTGCTCCCCAAAGGGCAGCAGGCCCTGTTTGTGGGCCCCATTGTCCGATCCTGATTTCTGTATCAGTGACTCCTCTTTCTGCAAGCGCTGCAGGGATGATAGCTAAAGAAAAGACCATTATGAAAGCTATCACGATAAACAAGTTTTCCTTTTTCATTTTCCCCTCCTTTTGGTTAATAGGTGATGTCAATTTGTAATTGACCGTTGCATATTTGTTTATAAAGAGTGAGACAATAAAAAATGTTTTCCCCATCAAAATGGACTCACCAATGTTGTAGTTTCTACACCGGAAAGCGGACTCCTATCAATTTATACAATTATGCCCTTTTATACATCGCGTCAATTGTATCGCCAAATGCCTCATTGACATATTTTCTTTTTACCTTCATAGTGGGTGTGATTTCTCCATCTTCCTCGTAAAGCTTCTTGGGGAGGATGGTGAACTTCTTGATCTGCTCCACACGCGCCAGTGTATCATTTACTTTATTCACTTCCTCCTGAATCAGCTTAATGATCTCATGGTCCTGTGTCAAATCTTTATAGGTAGAGAACTGCACTTTATGGTCCTGGGCATATTTCACCACATTATCTTCATCAATCATGATCAGAGAGGTTATAAATTTTCTCTTGTCGCCAATAATAACGGCGTCATTAATGTATGGACTGAATTTTAGCTTATTTTCTATGTACTGAGGAGTAATGTTTTTGCCTCCAGCGGTAACAATAATATCCTTTTTCCGGTCCGTGATCTTCAGATACCCATCCTCATCTATTTGACCTATGTCACCAGAATAAAGCCATCCATCTTTTAGAGCCTCTGCGGTAGACTCAGGGTCTTTGTAGTAACCCTTGAACACACTTGGGGATTTTACCAGTATCTCACCATCCTCGGCAATTTTTATCTCTGTTCCAGTCAGAGGAGGACCCACTGCTCCAAACTTTACTCGTCCAGCCCTGGATACACAGGTGACGCCTGTGCCCTCTGTTTGGCCATAGCCCTCAATGAGGTTGACACCGATGGATTGAAAAAAATGAAGCACATCAGGTGAGATAGGAGCAGCACCGGAATAGGCAATCCGCAAACGATCAAACCCTAACCTTTCTTTGAGCTTTCTGAAGACTGCAAGGTAGGCAAGCTGGTAGAGTACCTTTAGATAAAAGGGCACCTTCTTGAAATCCATCCTCAGGGAAGCCCTTTTTTTGCCAATCTTGAATGCGGTGAAAAATACAAGTTTTTTAAACCAGGTGGCGTCCGACATTTTAATATAGACGGCAGAAAGGTATTTTTCCCATATCCGTGGGACTGCATACCCAACTGTCGGGGATACTTCTATCATGTTGTCCGTTATTGTATCCGGGCTCTCAATGAAGTTCACAATATAGGCGTTTTTAATGTGGCCAAGAACAGAAAAGAGCTGTTCAAAAATATGGCAGAGCGGAAGGAATGACATTACCTCATCTGTATCATACATGGGGTTATCTGTGGTGATAGCTTGGCCCATATACGTCAGGTTGCTATGAGTTAACATCGCTCCCTTAGGAGGACCGGTTGTACCAGAGGTATAGATAAGCATCGAAAGATCATCGGGAGTGACCTCGGCCATACGGCTCTCAAACAAATTTGAATCCTTTTCTATAATCAGACGACCTTTCTCCAAGATTTCATTGTATGTCATAACCATAGGGTCTTTGAAGTGTCTGAGACCCTCCAGATCCCATACAATAACCTTTTTCAAAAAAGGAACCTTATCCCTAAAATGGAGCCACTTATCAAGTTGTTCCTCATTTTCCACAAAGAAAAATTTAGATTCTGAATTCTGAATTACATACTCAACCTGTGGCCAGGCGTTGGTTGAATAAACCCCCACGGCCACTCCACCAGCACATTGGGTTCCTACATCTATGATCGCCCATTCGGGGCAGTTGTCACCGATAATAGAGACGCACTCACCTTTTTTAAGGCCTAAGGATATAAGCGCCGAGCCTACATATTTGGCCCTATCGTAATATTCATTCCAGGAGATGTCATGCCAGATGCCATATTCCTTTTTGCGTATGGCAACACGATCACCATACTTCTGAACCGTGTCTTTGAATATTTGAGGCGTGGTTTCCAAGGTCATCACATTATCTCCACCTTTTTTTCCTCTTCCAGCGTTGATACCCTTTGGCGGATTCTTCAGCCTTAACCCCCATATAAAATTCCTGTACATCTTTATCTTCCATCAATTCCTGGGCCTTCCCCTTCATGACGAAGCGTCCATTTTCTAATATCAAGCCGACATGGGCGATTTTTAGGGCCATCCGTGCATTTTGTTCTACCAGAAGTATTGTAACTCCCTCTTCATTTATGGTCTTTATAATGCCAAATATTTGTGCAACCAGGATAGGTGAAAGCCCTAGGGATGGCTCATCCAGGAAGAGTAATTTAGGCTTATTCATCAATGCTCTGCCTATTGCCAGCATCTGCTGTTCACCGCCTGAGAGTGTTCCGGCAAGCTGATTCTCTCTTTCCACAAGTACTGGAAAATAGGCATAGATCCTCTTGAAATCTTTCTTGATTCCAGCCCTGTCATGCCTGGTGTAGGCCCCCATGAGTAAATTTTCTCTCACTGTGAGCTCATCAAACACCTCACGTCCCTCTGGAACATACGAGATACCTAATCTGACTATCTGTTCAGGGTCCTTACGATCAATTCTTTTTCCTGTAAACTCTATGGTTCCCTTGTCCGGTTGATCCTCAATCAGGCCCATAACTGTTTTTAATATAGTTGATTTTCCTGCCCCATTATTTCCTAAGATAGCAGTGATAGTTCCTTCGTCAATGGTGAGCGATACACCACGCAAGGCATAAATCAGGGTATAGAATGTCTCTATATTTTTTATCTCAAGCAGTTTGCTCAATGATTTCATCCTCTCCTAAGTAAGCCTTCAAAACCTCAGGATGTTTCTGCACCTCTTCAGGACTGCCTTCAGTGATAGATTTGCCAAAATTGATGGCCAGGATACGGTCTGATATATCCATGACCAGCTTCATGTCGTGTTCTATTAATAGGATCGCAACTCCCAGTTCATCCTGTATATCCTTGATCCAGAAGATGAGATCCTGCTTTTCTTCTGTATTCATTCCGGCCGAGGGTTCATCCAGGAGTAAAAGTTCAGGTTCAAGGGCCAGGGCTCTCCCTAATTCAATAAGCTTCTGGGTTCCATAGGGAAGACCCCCAACAAATTGGTTTCGGGCAGCTTGCAAATCAAGGAGATCAATGATCTTTTCTACGCGCTCTCTATGCCGTATCTCTTCAAGGGCGGCTCGTGATTTTCGTCTAAAAAAGGTAGCTCCACTCAATACGCCTGTTTTAATATGGATATGTCTGCCCAGCATCAGATTTTCCATTGTTGTCATCCTGGAAAAAAGCTCGATATTCTGAAAAGTACGGGCAATTCCCTTCATGGCGATCTTGTGGGGCCTTAGACCTATTATCTCTTCACCCTTAAAAATTATCTTTCCACTATCTGGCGTATAAAGACCGCTGATACAGTTGAAGATAGTAGTTTTTCCAGCACCGTTAGGGCCGATGATAGAAAAAATGGATCCTTTCGCAACCTTAAAGCTAATATTATCAACGGCTGTGAGGCCACCAAAGGCGATTGTCAGATCATGAACGCTAAAAAAATCTGGCTGTATTTGTTTTTCAACAGTATCCATAAAAAGTTCTTACCTAATTAACCCAATAAGCTCAATAAGCTCAATAAACTCAATAAACCCAATAAACCCAATAAACCTATTACACCCTTCTGACATAGTGTTTGGCAAAAAGGCCACTTGGCTTGAAACAGAGAACGAGAACGATGATTAAAAACGCTACTATGGATTTAAATTGCAAAGAAACGTATCCACCAAAGAGGGTTTCGATAATACCAAGGATATAACCTCCAATAACAGAACCAACTAATGTTGTCATTCCACCCAAAACAGCAGCAGCAAAACCTTTGAGCAGGGGATCCATCATCAAATTCGGATCCAGAGTAGCTATAGGCGCCAACATCATCCCAGCTACAGCACCAATAAAGGAACTCATACCCCAGGTTATGGATAATATTCTATTGGCTCTGATACCATTTATCCTTGCGGCCATCATATTTTGCTGGGTAGCTTTCATGGCAATACCCACCTTGGTATATTTAAAGAAAAGAAAAAGGACAAACATAAGAAAAAAGGCAACGAAAAGTGTGGCGATATTCAGGTAACTGACCACAGCTTCGCCTACATTAACTATGTCAAAGTCTGAAACCGGAAAGGGTAAGCTCTTTTGTTCTGCTCCCCATTTCCAGCTTGCAAGACCATAAAGCATCATCTCAAATCCGAGGGTAATAAGGATTAGACTGAGAACATTGGGATCCTTTGCTCTTCTTAAGAAAACAAACTCCAAAAATGTCCCTAATGCGATAGCAAATACCAAGGCTCCGGTAAATGAGATAAGAAAGGATTGGCCAAAGGTGTCCAGGAACATAAATGCGACAAAGGTGGTGATCATGGCCATTTCACCCTGGGCAAAGTTGGGCACCTCTGAGGTCTTATAGATAATTACCATGGCAAGGGCAACCAGCGCATAGATACTCCCTATAGAGATGCCGCTTACTAAAAGCTGCAGGAACATAATGTGTTACCTTTATAATAAGTGAGCTAAAGTGCCTAAAATTATAAGTGCTTAAAGCCTGCTCTGGTGCGACTTGCTTAAATCAAACCATTAAACCTATAAGGCGATATGTGCTTTTATAAAACTATTAAAATTATAGGCCAGGCCTGCCCGCCATATGGCAGGCGGGTCTGAGCTATGGTTTAAAATGAGATTTTGATTCTGCAAGGAATTAAAGCAATGGATCTGTGAACAAACATAAATCAAACTTCCCAGTCTTCCAATACTCCAATATTCCATTACCCCAGTCAGCTAAAACGGCCATGTTTTCCAATAAATCTTTGTCCTTATCCAGAAGCCGTAAAGACCAAGAGGCTCAAAGACTACAATTAAAACAATTATTAATCCTAAGAAAATGCTTGATACATTGTGAATACCAGTAACACTCATCCAGTTTTCCGAGACAGTCATTAAAAGTTTCCCAAGATAGGGTAAGTCTTGAATTTTATCCAGCGTGAGGATTAGCCACGTCATTATAACTCCGCCCATAATGGAGCCAAATATAGTTCCAACCCCTCCTACAATAACAAATGCCAGGAAATAGATTGAAAGAATAAAATTAAAGCTACTTGGGTTAATAAAGCCAAGCAAAAATGCCATTAATCCTCCGGCAATGCCCGTATAAAATGCGCTGATAGCAAAGGCCAGGGTTTTATAGTATGTCAGGTTAACACCCAGTGTCTCCGCAGCGATGTCTGAATCCCTTATGGCAATGAAGGCTCTGCCAACCTTCGTTTTCATGAGGTTTCTGGCAGCTAAAGTGAGAAGAAAGGTAATGGTTATGATTATAAAGTAGAGTCCTCTATCGCTTGCAATAGAGTATAGGCCAAATAGCTTGAGGGGAGGGGCCTGCATTCCCATCCTTCCTCCAAAAAATTCCCAGCGACCTATTAACTGGGTAATAGCCATGCCAAAACCAAGAGTAGCAATAGCGAGGTATGGACCTTCTAACCTGAGTGCAGGGAGCCCAAGGACAAAACCGAAAATTGCAGAAAGGGTACCTCCAGCTATAAGTGCAATGAGAAATGGGAAGGAAGCCTTACTCATTAAAAGAACAGTACTAAAGGCCCCTATGGCAAAGAATCCGGCATGGCCAAGAGATATCTGACCAGTGTAGCCTACTAATATATTTAATCCGACGGTAACGAGAACATTGATGGCCATGTAATTGGCCATATAGACATAATAGTTTGACGCCACAAATGGAAAGGTAATTAAGGCACCTATGAGCATTAAAAACCAGAACCACAGCATCTTGCTATCGAGGAGCTGAATATCCTCGTAATAATCTCTCTTTATATCCACAGTGGGTGTCCCTTTGTCTCTCGATTCATAAATTCGATGACGTATTTATTTATTTGGAACTAAGTGCTGCCTGCGACGAGCTCAGCCGAGGCGAGTGAGCCCTTCGGTGTAAGGCATGTCGAGTCGCTCTGGGCCGAAGATAATCGTCAAGATTCTATTCATTCTAATACGGTATAGTATTTGCGAATCGAAGCACTTAGTTGTCCTTTTGTGCTTGGTACACCTTCTTTTCAATGAAAATCCTGACCAGTTCCTTGTCAAGTTTGCCATTCTGTGCTTCTTCTTTTAGGATAGCGAGGGATTTTATAGGATCCAAACTTTTTTTGTATGGCCTATCCTTAGCTATTAATGCCTCATAAATGTCAGATATAGTGATTATCCTTGTTTGAATAGGAATATTCTCGGCTGTAATATGTTTTGTATATCCTGAGCCATCAAGCATTTCATGATGTCCGGCAGCAAAAACAGGTACCCTTTTTAAGTGTCCGGTAAATGGTATATTATTTACAATGTTTTCGGTGTGAGTTACATGTGATTGGATTTCCTCTATCTCATTTTTTGTCAGATTCCCTTTTTTTACCGAAAGATTTTCGAATTCAAAATCGGTAAGATATCCCCTTTTTTTCCCTTCAAGATCTAGATACTTTTTTTCATAGATTTCCTTTAAATGCTTAATGTCAGGATCTTTTAAGAGATTTTGTGTATTAATTGTCTTTATAAAGTCTAATTTATCATTAATCTGGTGTATTCGAGTCTTTAATTCACTCTCTAATTGTTGTATGCCTGTTTCGCTTTCTCTGTTGCTATGAAATAATTCTATCTTTTTTTCTTGCGTTTCAGTAATTACTGAAGCTTTTATATTTTCAAAACGATTGATCAGGGCATCCATTTCGGCGTCAGACAAGTGGGTCCTTTTATCAAGCACCCATTCCCTGACACCAATTTTACCGATATCGTGAAGCCAGGCAGCATAATTAAGCTCTTCGAGTTGAGCAGAGTTAAAGGAGATATCGGCGTAAGGTCCCTCATGTGTATCATTTATAGCCTGGGCTAAGGCCATTGTATACTCTGCCACTCGCCTGGAATGTCCAGCTGTGAAAGGACTTCTGGCATCTATAGCTGATACTGAGTACCGAATAAGGGCTTCAAAAACATCCTTTATCTCTTTTAGAAGCTGCGCATTTTTTATTGCCACAGCTGCCTGTGAAGCTAAGGACGAAACAAGAGTTTCTATTTTGGTGTCAAAAGAAACAACTTTTCCTTGGATATTGGTTGAATTTATAAGTTGAAGAACACCGATTATTTTACCCTCCGTGTCTTTCATTGCCACTAAAAGCATTGATTTGGTTCTGTATTTGTTTCTCTTATCAAAGTCTCTGTTAAACTCAAAACCAGCCTCTGGAGATAGATTATATACATCAGCGATATTAAGGGTTTTACCAGTTATGGCTACATATCCGGCTATGCTATTTTTGTTGAGAGGAAGGGAATATGGTTTAAATGTTTCTGATTTTAGATCGGCTCTTTTTTTTAGGGTATCGTTCTGCGCAACCTCAAAATTCAGACAATTTTTATCATAATCAACAAGATAGAGGCTGCCTGCATCTGCGTTGGTGAAATACCGAGCCTCATTTACAATCAATTCCAACAAACGGCCTAAATGTGTTTCACTTGATAAAGCGATCCCGATTTTATTCAAGGTCTCGAGTCTTATTTTAGTATCTTGAGAGTGGTACATAGAAACTTCTTATGTAATAACATGCGATAATTGTCAATTAGATAAGCAAGATATATAACTTTAAATAACTTTTCAAGCTTAATTACTGCTTTTCGCTTGACATATTAGAGTTTGTTGGGTTTCTTGTGTTTATTGACCACACGCTGAGCCTTGCGAGGCAAGCGGAAGCCCATAGAATTTACATGCTTAATGATCTTGAAAAAAAAATTATTCAGTATCTTCAGGGAGATCTTTCTCTAACAGCGAGACCTTTTGCTGTGTTAGCAGAAAAGATCGGGATACACGAAGAAGAATTACTTGATAGAATTAAATCATTAAAAGAGCAAGGCATTCTCAGGCGATTGGGGGCGACCCTTTATCATCAACGGGTTGGATTTAAAGCAAATGCCATGGTTGCCTGGTATGTACCTAACGATCTAATAGATGAAACAGGATTTTTAATGGCAACCTTTACAGAGGTGAGTCATTGCTATCAGAGAAAAATTGAAGAGAAATGGAGATACAATCTCTTTACCATGATCCATGGTAAAAGCAAAAAAGATTGCCAAAGCATTTGCAAAAGAATTGCTGAAAAGACAGGAATAAAAGATTATGTTCTCCTTTTAACCCTTAAGGAATATAAAAAAACGAGTCCACAATACTTTTGAATTTTATTGACTTTATAGGGTTTTAACATAACAAGCACAAGAAACCTATCAGGCTATCAATTTATGGGAAAGAGATCTAAAGAACTTTTTTTAAAGGCAAAAGACATTATCCCTGGCGGTGTGAATAGTCCAGTGCGGGCTGGTCGGGCTGTGGGCGTTGATCCTCCTTTTATCAAGAGGGCAGACGGCTGTTATCTGTGGGATATGGAAGGAAAAAGATATATTGATTATGTCTGTTCCTGGGGACCAATGATATTAGGGCATAGGCAGCCAGAGGTAATTCAGGCAATCAGTGATGCGTTAGAGAATGGGACCAGTTATGGCGCTCCTACTGAGCTGGAGCTTAATCTTGCAGCAATGATTGTCGAAACTGTACCTTCAGTTGAAATGGTGAGAATGGTGAACTCTGGTACAGAGGCTACTATGAGTGCTATTCGCTTGGCCCGGGGATTTACTAACAGGGAGATGATTATCAAGTTTGATGGCTGCTATCACGGCCATAATGATAGCAGCTTGGTTAATGCCGGTTCAGGGGTGGCTACCCTTGGCATACCTGGCAGCCCTGGAATCCCGGCTGATTTAGCAAGACTTACTATTTCGCTCCCATTCAATAATATCAAGTCTGTAAAGGAGGCGGTTGACAAATTTGGCACCCAGATAGCTGCTGTCATTATAGAACCAATTGCTGGGAATATGGGGGTGGTATTACCAGAGGAAGGATTTTTAGAAGGACTGAGAGAGATTACGAGAGAACATGGCATCCTCCTTATATTTGATGAAGTTATAACAGGATTCAGGGTAAGCCCTGGAGGAGCCCAAGAACTGTATAATATTATGCCCGATCTCACGTGTTTAGGTAAGATAATTGGTGGTGGTCTTCCAGTAGGGGCCTACGGGGGAAGAAAGGATATCATGTCCCAGGTCGCCCCTGATGGTAATATCTATCAAGCTGGAACACTTTCAGGCAATCCATTGGCAATGGCTGCAGGCATGGCAACACTTATGATTTTAAAAAACAGAGAAATTTATGAAAAATTAGAGGAAAAATCGAAGTTTTTCTTCTCTGGCCTCAAAGATGCGGCTCAAAAGGCAGGAGTAAATATCGTTATCAATAGGGCAGGTTCAATGGGGTCTCTCTTTTTTACTTCATCCCCAGTCGTTGATTTTACCTCAGTGAAGGCAACTGAAGCATCAAAATACATACCGTTTTATAAAGAGATGCTGGCCCAGAGAATCTATTTGGCACCATCACCTTTTGAGTCCATGTTTGTCTCCTTGGCGCATAATGAGGAAATCATGAAAAAAACGATTGGCTTTGCCTTTAATGCCTTTAAAAAACTTAAAAGCTAACCAGACCCGCCTTCTTTAAATATAGATATTCCTTTCTTTATGCCCGGTCAGCCAGGAGGATATATGCCCCAACCTAATGTATGCATAAAAGAACTGCTTGAAAAAAATCCGATAAAGACTTCAGCTCCATGCAGGATTGACTCCGGAGGTACCTGGGATATCAAGTCTCTAGCCCTTCCTTTGGAGGGGGCGGATCCTATAACGATAAATCTGGCTCTAAACCTAAGAACGTATGTGACTCTCTTGCCTTACAAATCAGGGTGGGTCCGAATATCTTCAGATAATTTTGACACAAACGAGGCATACCCATTTGATAAAGCTCCATTTAATTCACAATTTGGCCTTTTTTTTGCCATTGCATCTTTCTTTCGGTTTCACGGGATGGAGATAGAAATACGATCGACTTCTCCTGTTAATGCCGGTCTTGGAGGATCGAGTACTGCTGCTGTGGCAACTGTGAAGGCATTGTCAGTGGTAAAACGTTTGTTGAACGAAAATGGAATGAAAAAAGAAGATATTCTCCATCTGGCATATCATTTGGAGGATGCAGTAAATGGTGGGATGTGTGGATTGCAGGATCAAGGGGCAGCGGTTTTTGGTGGCGTGAATAAGTGGTCTTGGAATTATTCCGAGAGAGAAAGATTATTTACGAGAGAATCTATTCTTGATGAGAATGGGCAACTGGAAATCTCAAAAAGGATCCTTGTTGCCTATAGTGGTAGGAGACATCTGTCGGCCAGGATCAATAGATTGTGGATAGAAAAATTTTTACAAGGAGAGACAAGGTCTGGATGGATTGAATTGAATAAAATTGTCAACCGGATTGCCTTGCACATAAAGGAAAGAAGGTGGAACAAGGCAGCTCAAGAGCTAATAGAAGAGGTTGCGATAAGAAAGAAACTAACTCCTGAGGCATTCACGCCAATAATTAAACGACTTATTCAGGAGTCTGAAAAAGCTGGATGTGGTGCCAGATTTACAGGTGCAGGAGGTGGTGGAACTGTATGGGCCCTTGGCGAGATTGATACGATACAAAGATTAAGAGAAATGTGGGCTCACATATTGAAAGGCACTAAAAAAGGGGGGATACTTGAATGCAATGTGGACCCGATCGGGTTAAGAGTGTTATCATAGGGAATATAGAAAGACACATTAATTTGTAATAAGATGGCCTGAAAATAATTGTTCCAGGCCATCTTATGAGGGAAAAGTTTAATCATGATATTTAAATGAGACGTTAATCCTGGTCCTGTAACCTGTGACCTTACCATCCTCAATGGTCAGATCTAACTTGGTTATTTCTGCAACTCTTAAGTCCTTAAGACTTTTTGAGGCTGTATTAATAGCATTTGTTGCAGCCTCTTCCCATGAATTCTTGCTGGTCCCGACAAGCTCAATAATCTTATAAGTACTCGTTTCCATAGCTGTCTCCTTTTTTACCTTAAGGTTAAATATGATCCTTTCCTCTTATGCCATCACCTCCTTTCCCTTCTCAAATTTTTTAAAATACTGATGTAAGGTATCTACCCAAGGAATAAGCAGTATGAACTTTCACTCTGTTAAATCTCTGTAAGGGACCCCGCAAGCGGGGCAATTAACAGTGCGAGCAAAATTTTGAACAATTACGATTACAAGGTTAAATATTTCTCTTTTAAAGTATAGGCAAGGAATGTTTAAGAGTCAATTATTAAAGTTGAAGAAAAGGTGTAGATATGTTTTTAAATTGACCTTTTTTTATTCAGCTGTTATATCTCAGCTATATTGTAGCTACAAAGATGCCTACGTGTATCCTATTGTTATGCAAAGAGGTTTATATGTTTTCTTTTCAGAAACATTCCCTTTTGTTGGCTCGAAGATTAGACATGGTAGCGGCCGTGGCAATTTTTGCCATGATGGCCCTTACCTGCGTAGATGTTTTCTTGCGTTATTTTTTTCGCAAGCCCATCTCCGGAACCTATGAGATTGTCGCCCTTTTAGGGGCGGTGGCTGTCTCCTTTGCCATGGCCCATACATTGGCAAAGAAGGGTCATGTTGCGGTAAGCCTTATTGTACAGATGTTTCCTAAAAGGTTACAGGGGATCGTTGAGAGTTTCATTTCAATTTTTGGAATCATACTATTTAGCCTTATTACCTGGCAGAGTATTTTGTATGGTATCGACTGCCAAAGGGCAGGTGAGGTTTCATTAACCTTGGAGCTGCCTTTTTATCCAATCATATACGGAGTGGCCCTGGGCGCAGCAATTGTCTGTCTGGTCCTTATTGTAGATTTAGGAAACGCTCTATCTAATGTGAAAGATAAATGAATCTTACCGCAATAGGTATAATCGGCATAATCATCCTGGTAATCCTTCTTTTCTCCAAGATGCCTGTCGGCTTTGTTATGGCCTTCCTTGGCTTCCTTGGTTTCAGTTATGTAGTTACTATTACCGCAGGCCTTAATTTATTAGCCAAAGATGTATTTGAGACCTTCTCTTCTTACAGCTTAACCGTTATTCCCCTTTTTGTATTTATGGGCCAGATTGCCTTCCATTCTGGAATAAGCAGAAGGTTATATGATTCAGTGTATGTATTTATGGGGCACTATAGGGGAGGCCTGGCCATAGCCACAATTGGGGCCTGCGCAGGCTTTTCTGCTATATCAGGCTCAACCAATGCAACTGCTGCCACCATGGCAACGGTTACCTTGCCTGAGATGAAGCGGTACAAATATGATATGAGTTTGGCTACAGGCACGGTTGCTGCAGGGGGAAGCTTGGGTATACTTATACCACCAAGTGTTATATTTATTGTTTATGGAATCATGACAGAGCAATCTATTGGAAAGCTCTTTGCCGCCGGTATCTTTCCAGGCATACTTCTTGCCCTTTTATTTATGCTCACTGTCTATATACGGGTGCGACTGAATCCAGGACTTGCCCCCCCTGGACCAAAAACAACACTCAAAGAGAAGGCGAAATCCTTTGTAGGGGTTTTGGAGGCCCTAATTATTTTTGCCTTTGTTATGGGGGGTCTTTTTTTTGGAATATTTACACCAACCGAGGCGGCGGCTGTGGGTGCCTTTTTTACCTTGCTTGTTGCCCTTTTAAGGAGGAGCTTAAGCTGGAAGGGATTTGTTCAATCCCTTATGGATACGACAAGGATAAGTTGTATGGTCATGGTGATCGTTACCGGGGCAGTTATATTTGGCCACTTTATGGCTATTACCAGGATTCCCTTTATTTTGGCAAATTGGGTGAGCACACTCCCACTACCAAGCTATGCCATTATGGGAGTAATCGTTCTTATATATCTGTTTGGTGGATGTTTCATGGATGCCCTGGCCATGATTATGCTCACAATTCCCATCTTTTATCCTGTAGCTACAGCCCTTGGGTTTGACCCTATATGGTTTGGAGTGGCCATTGTGCTCGTAACTGAGATGGGCGTAATTACACCACCGGTAGGGGTAAATGTATACGTAGTTCATGGTATTGCAAAAGATGTTGCACTTGAGACTATCTTTAAGGGGGTTGCCCCTTTTGTTCTTGCACTTTTGGTTTGTGTGGCAATTCTCTTAACCTTTCCCCAAATAGTCCTCTTTTTACCTGGTCTTATGTGATAGAGATAAAGAAAGGGGTGCCAGGAATTCTGGTACCCCTTTTACATGATTTAGGCTTTGGTCTTTTTTAAATCTTACCTATTATATTTCGCAACCAAGTCTTGAAGAACTTTCACAGCCTTTTTTCCAGGAAGACCCTTCTTTTCCATCTTTGTTTGATACTCAAGAATGATTGGACTAACAGACTGTCTCCATTTTTTCTCCTGTGCTGATGAGAGCCCATGGATGTTTTTGCCAAGCTCTATCACAAATTTTAAACCTGCTCTGTCCGCATAATCCCAGACATCTCCATGTACATCGACCCATTCCTCTCCAATTTCATCAAAGATCCTTTGAATATCAGGGGGAAGGGAATCATATTTTTTCTTGTTCATAACCACGAACATTGCTGTTGTATAGCCAAGGGCCTTGGTCTCGATCACATAATCTATTACTTCGCCCTGTTTCCATCCCTTGAGAACCTCGATTGGGCAGAATGTGCCTTCAACTACCCCCTTTTGGAGGGCCTCGTAAGCCTGGTTTTGAGGCATACCTACTGGCGCAGCTCCCAAATATTTGGCAAGCTTTGAGCTAAGACCGGTACATCTAATTTTCATTCCCTTTATATCGCTTAGAGAAGTTACATCTTTTTTGGAAGCAAGTATTCCAGGTCCATGGGCATGAATAACAAGCACCTTTACATCCTGGAGTTCTTTAGGATTCATTTTTTTATAAAATTCATACGCAACTCTGGTGGCAATCTTGCCGCTTTTATAACCAAATGGAAGATCCACTGCTTCCATAACGGGAAACCTTCCCCTTGTATATGCAAAACATGACATTCCGATATCGGAAATCCCTTTCATGACACCATCATAACAGACTCTTGGTTTGGTCAAAGTCCCTCCGGGAAAGTAAGAGATTTTGACCCGGCCATTGGTCCTCTTCTCGATCTCTTTTATCATGTTGGCGCCTTGAATTGCATGGCCATGGGTGGGTGGAAAAAAATTACTGTAGGTAAGATTGATGGTTTTCGCCTTAGCAGATGGTACAAACCCTAAGGAGAATAAAAAACAAACAACAAATAATATGGCTAACAAACCTTTCTTTTTCATTATTTTCCTCCTCAATAAGTTAATGAAAATTTATTTAGAAATACCCAATAACTATAAACTTCCTTTATAAGCACCTCCTCTCTAATAGAAATAGTTACAGTGAAATATGCTTATATCATAGATTTAGAAATCATAATTGATAGCCCTTTGTCAATCAAAAATAATTCATTTTATATATCCTCAAAGACCTTACTGTTTTTATCTTTCAATCTTTTTGGATTGATTTTTTCAATGCTCATTTCTATTTTTTAAAGCTAATTGGAGGGCCCATGAATTTTTTAATATATGGATATAGCCCATAGTTACTATAAACAGATACCTCATCACAATTTGAAGATCTGTTTTGGATTAGTGTATATGAAATGGATTCAACTGTTGGAATTAATCAATTGTACCGTTATTTTCAACGAAAAACTAACAATATCAACAGACGCTATTTAATACATGAGGTTTGGTAAAAGAAGAATGATCTGAGGAAAGATCATTAAAATAATAACACCAGCAATTACTGCGAGCAGGAAAGGGACTATACCTTTGAAAATGGATTCAAGGGGTACTTCACCAATGACTCGTCTGGCTACCCCAAAAACCACGTAAACATTAATCCCTACTGGCGGAGTGATAACACCCATCTCGGTAACCATCACAATAATGATGCCGAACCAAATAGGGTCGTAGCCAAGCGCCATTACAACAGGAAAAAAGATGGGGACAGTGAGGGTTACAAAGGCAAGTGCGTCCATAAAACAGCCGCCAATAA
>JGI10211J14876_10000480_pt1 | contig 17261 bp, 14 predicted proteins | sample Etolagsediment_FD_14876 | JGI IMG/M metagenome (IMG submission 14876)
TAAAACAATGAGAGGCATATTGAGACTCTCAGCAATTGCATAGGCAAGCATTGTTTTTCCAGTGCCTGGCTCTCCTTTTAAAAGAAGAGGCATCTCGAGGGCCATGGTGATATTTACGATTTTTGCCAGCTCATTATCCAACACGTATTTACTACTACCAGTAAACGCTATATCTTTTTCTTCATCATACATACAATTTCTCCTTTAAGTATTTAGGTGTAAAATAACCGTTCTATTATAATCATCTAGCCTGAAATAGCAATTCAGAAATAGAAAAAAGGGGAAGTGCTCTTCTTTTGCTTACATCCAAAATTGAAGGATAGATGAAAACTATCAATCATATTCCCCTAAAGTCAGCATATAATCTCTTTCTTTTTTGCCATTTGTTTGATATTCTCGCTTGCAATTATTTTCTATATAAGACTCAAAAATTATCCTTGATAGGATCTTGAGAGGCTTATTATTATGCAAAAAGTTTAAAGAAATTAGCCATGCTTGTAAAAAAGATCGTCAGAATAAATCTGACACGTGAAAAAGAGTTATTTTTCAATATATTTTCGTAACTGCTCAGGTAGCCACCAAGTTTATTATTTGCGAACTGAAAGCTGTAGATGAGATGAATCCTGTGTGGGAAGCACAACTTCTTAGCCACTTAAAATTAACTGGTAAGCGTGTTGGTTTTCTTATTAATTTTAATCCCGATAAATCGGGATCAAAAAGGGTAGTAAAAGAATAATTCTTTAACCTTAGTGACTTCGTGTCTTAGTGGCTGAATAGTAACTATATTGAAAGGATAAGCATGCCATGAAGAAGCAAAAAGTTGGATTCATTGGTGCGGGTAAAGTGGGTACAGCCTTGGCTACAACTCTTTTTAAGGGCGGGTATCCTGTAGTTGCTGTAGCCAATAAGAACATAAGCGCGTCTGAAAAGTTAGCTGATTTGGTGCCAGGTTGCAACGTTTTCAAGACCGCACAGGAAGTGGCAAACACCGCAGAACATGTTTTTATAACGACTCCGGATGATTCCATTCTTACAGTAGCTTCAGAGATTACATGGCGTCCTGAGCAGAATGTAGTTCATTGCAGCGGTGCCGCTTCGATCGATATACTGGAGGCGGCAAAAATATCTGGTGCCATGGTTGGCTCATTCCACCCCTGCCAGGCATTTGCCAGTGTTGACCAGGCTATAAAAAATTTACCAGGTTCCACCTTTGCCATTGAGGCACAAGGTTCTTTGCTGGATATCTTAAAAGAGATGGCTTCAACCATAGGGTGCGCCTGGATAGTGCTCAAACCCGGAAATAAGGCCCTTTATCATGTCGCCGCAGTCTTTGCCAGTAATTACTTTGTTACTCTATTAAAAGTAGCTACGGATTTATTTCAGAATTTTGATGTATCTACTGCTCAATCAACTAAAATTCTTATGCCCTTGATACAGGGAAACATTAAAAATATCAACACTATTGGCTTACCCAGCTGTCTTACCGGGCCTATTGCACGTGGGGATGTAAGCACCATTGAAAAGCATATATTCGCTTTAAAAGAAAAAAAGCCTTCAATTTTGAAGCTTTACGCAGAACTGGGGCTGAAGACTATCCCCATTGCCCTGGAAAAAGGCACCTTAGACGAGAAAGTGAGTGAAGCGTTGCAGATACTTTTAAAAAAGGCTATTGACGGAGGAAATGATGTGAGCACTCTTGGGAAAAGATAAGGTCTTTATAACTGGCTTAGCTAATCCAGGCCATGCTGCTTTTTGTGGCGCCTTAAAAAATATTTAAATAACGGAGGAATACTATGAAAAAAGGTAATTTTATACTGATTGCAATTGTACTAGTAATAATAACGGCATTGGTAACGTATTTCGCCGTGAAACCCGATAGAAAGGCCCCTATTCCTTTAGAAAAGCCTGTGGAGAAGAAGGTGCCAACCATAGTATGGAAAGCTCAGTCCAGCTATCCGGCAGGCCTTCCTCAGCTTTATGCCCCTGCTGCAAGTTTTGCTAAGAAGATAGCAACATTAACCGATGGTCAGTTGGTAGTTAAAATGAATCCTGGTGGATCCATAGTCCCCTCTAAGAAGATATTTGATGCGGTAAGTGCCGGTACCTTAGATCTCGGTTGTACCTGGGCAGGCTGGTGGATAGGTAAGTTTCCGGCATCGGTGCTTTTCGGAAATTCCTTTCCCAACGGGCTACAGATGAGGGAAATGCTGAGCTGGATATATACTGGTGGAGGGCTGGAACTATGGAACGAGCTGTATAAAGGGCACGGCGTTAAAGTGCTTGCGCCATATGGCATGCTCGGCTCTGAGAATTTTTGCTGGTCCCGCAAGCCTATTAATTCTCTATCAGACTTTAAGGGATTGAAGTTCAGGACTGTAGGCATCTGGGGAAAGTGCCTCGAAAGGCTTGGAGCACGAGTTGTCAGCCTTCCTGGGGGAGAAGTATACCCTTCGCTGGAAAGGGGCGTAATAGATGCCTGTGAATTCGCTACCCCGGCAATAGATAAGAAACTTGGCTTTCAAGAAATATGTAAATATTTGAAGGTTCCTGGAATACACGAACCTTGTGCCCCGCTGGAGACATTGGTAAACGAGAAATCCTGGCAGAAACTATCAGATGATTTGAAATATAAAGTAGAGACGGCCTTGAGAGATGCTAGTTTTGAGGCCATTAATAAAACAATGAAAGAAGATGCGGAAGCCATGGAGTTCTTTAGGAAATATCCCGGGCTTAATATATCAAAACTCACTCCTGAGATGATAGATGAGATAGTGAAAATTGGCAATGAAGAATTGGACAAATATGCGAAAAAAGATGCCATGTTTGCCAGAGTGTTAAAGTCCCAAAGAGACTTCAGGAAGCTGGTAGAACCTTACGCCGACCTGGTCAGGCTTCCTTATGTCTATGCAAAGTAAAAGAGGTTTGTCTCTTAGCTCCCCCGATTACCTATTCAGAAGGTAATCGTGGGAAATCTTAAGATCTTCACCTTAACCCAGGCATTGGAATCATGGAAAGCTTCATTTGATGGGCATAGTTATATAAATTCAGAGGCATTGTTCCCTGGCCCAGACCTGATTTACTAGAGTCAAATTATAAGGCTTTCATTTCCGAGATATTACGAAAGCAGCATTTCAATAAATTTAAGTCGCGTCTCCCGATCCCGTTCCGGTCTCGGGACGGGGAGGGCGGGCCATCATTCCATTACTCCAATATTCCCTCCGGGGCGTAGGCCCTACGGGCCGGAGGCCAATTGCGTAGCGAAGCTAAGCTAAGTTCTAATCATGTGGTCATCTTTATCAAAATTTATAGACCGCCTCAGTGAATGGGTAGGAAAGGCCTCTGCTTGGTTAATTCCCCTCCTCATAGCCGAGCTTGTCTATGATACCATTGCACGATACCTATTCAACGCCCCAACGGCATGGTCCTATGATATTTCTTATATGCTCTATGGCGCTGCCTTTATGGGGGGTGCCTCGTATACCCTTCTCCTCGACGAGCATGTACGGATAGAGGTCATATATGAAAAAGCCTCCCGGAGATCAAGGGCAATCATTGATGCTATTGGCTACGTGGTATTTTTCTTTCCGTCCATGGGCGCCCTTCTTTATTTTGGCACTGAATTTACTATAAAGTCGTGGAAAATACTGGAGACCTCCGGCGAGAGCATGTGGTCTCCCCCTATTTATCCATTTAAAACAATTATTCCAATCACAGCACTTTTACTCATTTTTCAGGGTATTGTGGAATTTACCCGCTGCTTAGTTTCCATTAAGAAGGGGGGGAGATCACTTGATCACAAGCCCTGAAATTCTGCTCATCATACTATTTGCGGGTCTTATAATTGGACTTGCAATTGGATTTCCTGTGCCCTTTGTTATGCTTGGTATTTCTCTTATAGTTGGTTTTTTGGGAGTTGGACAAGGGTTTTTCCACATGATGATCCTCCGAGTTTTTGATACCATGGAGAATTATATTCTCGCAGCCATCATCCTGTTTGTTTATATGGGAATAATGCTGGAACGTTCTGGAGCAGCTGAAAGACTATTTTCATCTACGCATATCCTTTTAGGAGGTCTAAGAGGAGGACTGGCCTTAACTGTCATAGCCGTCTGCACCATCATGGCCGCTGCAACAGGAATTATGGGGGCCCCTGTGATTATAATGGGGCTCTTTGCCCTTCCAGAGATGCTGAAAAAGGGATATGACAGGGCACTGAGTTGTGGGACTATTTGCGCTGGGGGAACACTTGGCATCCTGATTCCTCCTAGTATCATGCTGGTAGTATATGGACCTATGGCTGGAGTATCGGTTGGCAGGCTTTTTATGGCTGCTATATTGCCTGGATTGATTCTGTCAGCCCTGTATGTGATTTACATCATTGTACGTTGTTTTCTTAATCCGGAATTAGGCCCTGCATTGCCCCTTGAACAGAGGCAATTGCCAATAGGGAAAAAACTCTTAATGATAGTAACTTCAATGCTCCCCACGCTTTTTCTCATCCTTGCTGTGTTGGGCACGATCTTCTTTGGGATAGCTGCTCCTACAGAGGCGGCTGCAGTAGGGGCATTTGCCAGCATTTTGTTAGCCATCTCCTACAAAAGGCTAAGCTGGAAGGCCTTTAAGGACTCGATTTATCAAACATTACGGGTTTCCAGTATGATTATGTTAATAGTGGCTGCGGCCTTTGTTTTTACAGGAACCTTTATGCTGGTAGGAGGTGGAGATTTAGTAAAAGGATTTTTATTAAGCTTACCAATAGGCAGATGGGGTATCCTGGCAATGATGATGGCTGCCTTCTTTATCTTTGGCCTCTTTATGGAATGGGTTGGTATAGTCCCAATTCTTGTGCCGATTTTCACACCTATTATTGCAGAGCTTGGCTTTGATCCATTATGGGCTGCCATGCTTTTCTGCGTCACTATGCAGACATCCTTTCTTACGCCTCCCATGGCGCCAGCCCTTTTTTACATAAAAGGGGTTGCACCCAAAGATATAGATTTCGGTAAGCATATAGTTGCTGGTACCATCCCTTTCATTGCTCTCCAGTTAGTCGGGGTTGCCTTACTCACAGTCTTTCCACAACTTGCCCTATGGCTTCCCAGGTTGATGATAAAATAGGAATTTCTGATTCCTCGATTGCAGAAAGGTAGCGGATAAAATTATTTTATTTGGAGGTGCTTATAATGCGATCAGACATATTAAAAAAGAACATTGAAACCTTACCGCACCGTGCATTATTAATGTCCTCAGGTCTAAAAGAGGCGGATTTTGACCTGGATAAACCCTTTATTGGTGTTGCAAATAGCTACAACGATATTATTCCCGGCCATATCCACCTGAATGGACTAACCCAGGAGGTAAAACGAGGGATCAGAGATGCTGGGGGAGTCCCATTGGAATGGGGCGTTCCCGGTGTTTGCGATGGCGTTGCTATGTTTGTGGAGATGAGACTCAGTCTTCCAAGCAGAGAGAATATTGCTGATAACGTTGAAATTATGACCTTATCGCACTCCTTAGATGGGTGGGTTGGCGTAACAGATTGTGATAAGATTACTCCAGGGATGTTAATGGCAGCAGGAAGACTAAACATCCCCGCCATCATGCTTACAGGCGGGCCTATGAAGGCAAATGTCATAGATGGAAAGAAACACCATCCCATCGAAGGATTTGGTATTGTTGGTCAGGTCAAAAGTGGTAAGATGACAATTGAGGAGGCTGAAGAAATGCTTCCCTCTATGGTTTGCGGAGCAGGGTCCTGCGTTGGTCTTTATACGGCAAATACCATGGCGGTTGTTACTGAGGTGTTGGGCATGTCAGTGACCAAATGTGCAACAACTCTGGCAATAGATCCGCTCAAGAGAAAACAGGCGTACGAATCCGGCAAAAGAATTGTGGAATTGGTTAAAGACGATATTAAGCCCCTGGACATAATGACAAAAGAAGCCTTTGAAAACGCTATCAGGGTAGATATGGCGATGGGTGGCTCCACTAATACAGTTTTACATATCCCGGCAATCGCCAGAGAAACTGGCATTGATATTGATGTAGATTTATTTGATGAAATATCACGAGAAACGCCAAATTTATGCTCCATAATCCCTGCAGGAAACCATGAAATGGCAGACATTGACAGAGCAGGAGGCATCCCCTCAGTTCTTAACCGTTTGAAGGATATGATAAAAGATTATCCAACGGTAAATAAAAAATCAATAAAGCAAATAGCAGAGGAGGGGAAGGCATTGAATGATAACGTTATTAGGTCTCCAGATAATCCATACCATTCTGAAGGTGGCATCGCAGTATTAAAAGGAAATATTGCAACGAGCGCTATAATAAAGCAAACGGCTGTTGAAAAGGAAATGATAGTTCATTCAGGGCCTGCGAAGGTTTTTTATACAGAAAAAGATTTACTCGATGCAATTGAAGCAAAGAAAATTGCCGAGGGGGATGTTATTGTCCTGCCTTTCCAGGGGCCGGCAGGAGCGCCAGGAATGCCTGAAATGTTAACCCCGACTGATGCCATAAAAGGAGCGGGGTATAAAAAGGTAGCGTTACTCACCGATGGCAGGTTTTCAGGGGCTACCACAGGCCCATGCATTGGGCATGTTGAAATGGAGGCATATAATGGCGGAGCAATCGGGGCAATACAAAATGGGGATATTATAGCGATAGATATTCCAAACAGAAAGTTAGCCGTACAATTAAGTGATAAGGAGATTACGGAGAGATTAAAGAATGTTAAGGCACCGGAAAGAAAACTTACACCTTTATTAGAGTCTTACAGAAAGAAGTTTTTAGGCATTAATTGTTATGGTAAATAAACACCGCACATCTTTTCGGGAATTTCATTCTGAGAACCCTGTTCCTTTAAGGACTTTCAATAGGCGAAAGGTAATTCTTGACAAGAATTTTTGGTTTAATATTATGCAAATAGTTTAAGTAGATTAGCCATGTTTGAAAAAAGAATTGCAGATAAGATTCGAGAGATAAGGAAGAATAAGGGATTTACCTTGGTGCAATTGGGCAAAGAGACGGGACTCTCTAAGGGATTGCTCTCCAGAATAGAGAATAATCAAGTCTCTCCATTTATAGCTACCCTTTCAAAAATTGCCCGAGGCTTAGAGGTGCCCATCAGTATCTTCTTCGAAGAGGATGAAAGTGTGCAAAAAGGCTATGCGGTAACCCCTAGCAATAATCGAAAACAGGTGGTAAGAAGAGGCACAAAGATAGGGTTTACTTACTATTCCTTGACAAGTATGAAGTTCAGCCATGTGATAGAACCTTTCATTGTGAAGTACCCGGTGATAGCAAAGGAGCCAAAGGTACTTTTTGCCATCCCAGGAGGAGCTAATGAAGAATGAAATAATCAGCAAGCCAATTGATCTTCATGGCCGTAATGCCTTAGTGACAGGAGCTGCTCGGGGGATTGGGGCCGCAACCGCATTGGTTCTGGCAAGAGAGGGGGCCAATGTGGCCGTAGCGGACATCATATCCACACAAGACACAATGAAAAAGATTGAAGCATTAGGGTGTCAAGCAGTGGGTATCGAAGCTAGCGTTGATGACTCCTCTGAGGTGAAAAAAATGGTGGCAAAAACCGTGAATGCCTTTGGGCATATTGACATTTTAATAAACAATGCCGGAGTGGTTCATCGAGATACCTTGCTCGAAACCTCTGAAGCCACATGGAATCGGGTGATTGACGTCATTCTTAAGGGGGCATTCTTATGTATTCGGGCGGTTTATCCATATATGAGAGAGAGGGGCTATGGTAAAATCGTCAATGTTAGCTCCATCTCTGGCATTATTGGCGGTGCCGTATCCAAGCCTGGTGATACGCCCGAGATGATTAAGGGGCGATCAGGGCCAGCATATGCCGCTGCCAAGGGTGGTGTTATAGCGCTCACCCGATGGATTGCGAAAGATGTTGCCAAAGACGGCATATATGTCAACTCTATTGCTCCCGGCGCTTGTGAGACTGAAATGACAAAAGGCTTTGATTATGGGGTCCAGGCCCTGCCCATTGCACGATGGGGCCAACCCAGTGATATGGCGGAGGCAATCCTTTTTTTGGCATCAGATGCATCCAATTACATCACCGGTCAGATTTTGAACGTTGACGGGGGTTGGGTTATGGCCTGATCTTTTATACAAAATAAAGCAAGAAGGAGACATACCATGAATGTTGGTACAATGTTAACAAAATCGGCACGAATGTTTCCCAACAACCTGGGCATCGCTCATGGCTCCAAGAAACTGACTTATGCTCAGTTCAACGCCCGGGCCAATCGGCTGGCAAATGCCTTATACAAACTGGGTATAAAGCAGGGTGATAATATTGCATTGCTTCAGTATAACTATCCTGAAATGTTGGAATCGATATTTGCTTCCTTTAAAGCCGGTTGCGGTGCAGTGCCCATCAACTTTCGACTTCATCCTAATGAGTTTGCCTTTATCATCGACCACTCCGATGCAAAGGCGGTGATAGTGTCACCTGAATTCAATGAAGCAATCATTAGTATCCGTGATCGCATACCCAAGGCACAATACTTGATTACCCTCTCGAGTGCCGAGGGCGAGCTCTTGGATTATGAGAAACTTCTTGAGGCGGAATCTGAGCACTTTACCGATGCAACGGTACAACCCGATGATCTTGCCTGGCTTTTTTACACATCGGGAACAACGGGCATGCCCAAAGGCGCCATGTTGACCCATCGCAACCTGCTTGCCATGACAATGAACTTCTACGCAGATATGTGTCCTGGGTTTGGTACTGATGACGTGATCCTGCATGCAGCTCCTCTTTCCCATGGCAGCGGTCTTTACGCCTTACCAAATATCGCAAAAGGAGCAGCAAACCTTATCTTAAAATCCAAGTCTTTTGACCCTGAACTGGTCTTTAAAACCATACAGGAATACCGGGTTACCAATATATTTGCCGCCCCAACCATGGTGAAGCTGCTGGTAGACAGCCCAGCCGTGGACCAATATGATCACAGCTCGCTGAAGGCCCTCAATTATGGTGGAGCTCCTATGCTGGTGGAGGATCTCAAAACGGCGATGGAAAAGCTGGGACCGTGCCTTGTGCAGTTGTTTGGCCAAGCTGAATCCCCAATGACCATTACCTATCTGTCACACAGAGATCATATCTTAGAAGGGACCTCGAAGCAAATGAAGCGTCTTGCCTCCGCAGGCTTCCCACGTACCGACGTAGAGGTCAAAATCTTTGATGCTCAGGATAGAGAACTGCCACCCGGTGAAATGGGTGAAATTGTCACACGCTCTGATCTGGTCATGAAGGGGTACTGGCGTAATCCTGAAGCCACGGCGGAGACCCTTCGCAATGGATGGCTCCATACCGGGGATATGGGATATATGGATGAAGAAAGTTATCTATTCATTATGGATCGCTCAAAAGACATGATCATCAGTGGCGGAGAAAATGTCTATCCTCGTGAGATTGAGGAGGTTCTTGTACAACACCTGGCTGTCAGAGAGGTGGCAGTTATTGGTGTTCCAGATCCTAAGTGGGGTGAGGCAATCAAGGCGGTTGTGTCAGTTGTAAAGGGAAAATCTGCCACAGAAAATGAACTAATTTCTTTTTGCAAGGATAACATGGCAAGTTTCAAAAAACCGAAGTCGATTGATTTTGTTGATGAGCTGCCCAAAAACAACTACGGCAAAATACTGAAACGAGAGTTAAGGGCCAAATATTGGAAAGATAAAGAACGTAAGGTTTGATCAATAGCTGTGAAATGAGAAATCTAAAGATAAGACCGAGCATCAAAAAAATTAGTATGGTGCTGTCCGAATTAGCCCAAAAAGGAGAATAACATGGACAAACGCTTAAAGGACAAGGTGGCAATTGTAACTGGAGCAGGCTCTGTTGGACCTGGATGGGGCAATGGTAAAGCGACAGCGGTGCTTTTCGCACGAAATAGGGCGAAGGTATACGCTGTTGACATCAATCTTGATGCTGCCAAAGAAACGAAACGTATTATCGACAGCGAAGGTGGCAACTGCATAGTCCAGAGGGTGGATGTTACAAAGGCAGGCGAAGTTAAAGCAATGATTGAACAATGTCTTGAGACCTATGGTCGTATCGATATTTTACATAACAACGTCGGCATTGTTGAGATGGGGGGACCGGTTGAACTAAGTGAGGAGAATTGGGACAGGGTGATCAATGTTAATCTTAAAAGCATGTTTTTGACTTGCAAATTTTGCATTCCCTATATGGAAAAGCAGGGTGGTGGATCTATTATAAACATATCGTCCATTGCATCAATCCGTTATACAGGATACCCTAGCTCCTCATATAACGCTTCAAAAGGGGCCATTAACCAACTTACGCAGAATATTGCAATTCAGTACGCAGAGAAAGGGATTAGGGCAAATTGTATTTTGCCAGGATTGATGAATACTCCAATGATTGTTGAGCCGCTCAAAGGTGCTTATGGGGAAGGCGGATTAGAAGAAATGATCAAAGCACGGGACCAACAGTGTCCCATGAAAAAGATGGGTGATGCATGGGATGTGGCTTATGCAGCTCTGTTTCTCGCTTCTGATGAGTCCAAATATATCACCGGCTCTCAACTCGTGGTCGATGGGGGAATAACGTGCAAGTTCTAATAGTCCTCAGCTATGAGCAAGGTAATAATCAATCTTTTGATTTCCTTTGCATTTCCAGCTTTTTCAATTCCTTTCGCATAATCTTACCGGTAGCAGTCATGGGGAGTTCGTTGACGAACTCAATCTCCCGAGGGTATTCGTGAGCAGCCAATCGAACCTTAACAAACCTCTTGATATCCTCTTCGATACCCGGATTTGGGGTTACCTCCGGCTTGAGCACGACAAAGGCCTTTACAACTTCTGTCCGAATTTTATCCGGGCTCCCTACAACGGCCACCATGCTCACTGAAGGGTGCTTCATAAGACAGTCCTCGATCTCAGCAGGCCCTATTCGGTAACCTGCGCTCGTTATAATGTCATCTGTTCTTCCGACAAACCAGAAATATCCCTCATTATCCTTTTTGGCCAGGTCTCCTGTGAGGCACCAGTCACCAATATACTTTTCCTCTGTAGCCTTTTGATTTTTCCAGTATTCCAGAAACATGACAGGATCAGGACGTTTAATGGCCACCTCCCCAACAGCACCTGGGGCTACAATATCTCCCTCCTTATCCACAACTTCGACAATATGTCCGGGGACTGCCTTTCCCATGGAACCGGGTTTGATCTTCATGATCTCAGCGCAGTTTGAGACCACTAAATTAACCTCTGTTTGACCGTAGAATTCATTAATAATCAATCCCATGGTCTGCTTTCCCCAGTCAAGCAGTTCTTCGCCTAAGGTCTCTCCGCCGCTCCCGATGGTTCGCATATGATAATCATGGCGACTATCCGGATCTTTGACCTGCCGCATCATCTTCAGTGCCGTTGGGGGTATAAAGGCGTTTCGAATTCCATACTTCGCTAAAAGATGAAATGCTTCCTCAGGGTCAAACTTCCTGGCTCGGTAGGCAACGACAGGAATACCATAATGCCAACTGGGGAACAGAACATCAATAAGGCCCCCTATCCACGCCCAGTCAGCCGGGGTCCAGAAGAGGTCATCTTCCTTCGGAAAGAAATTATGCGGGAACTCAACACCTGGGAGATGACCCAAAAGGACTCGATGCGCATGAAGGGCCCCTTTGGGAGGACCGGTGGTACCTGAGGTGTAAATGATCAGGGCGGGATCATCAGCTTGAGTCTTAGCAGTTTCAAAATCAGTCGACCCTTTCTGAATCAATTCCCAGAAATCAAGTACTCCTTCTTTCTTTTCACCGGTGGTCACGATGACCACCTTGAGGTGGGGAAGTTTCTCCCATATCTCCAAAATCTTATGGATGTTTGCCTCATCAGTGATGATGCCTTTGGCTTCACTATTTGATAATCGATACTCTAATGCGTCGGTACCAAAGAGGGTAAATAGAGGAATGGCGATTGCTCCTATTTTATATATGGCAATGTGTGAAATTGCAGTCTCAGGGCACTGTGGCAATAGGATACCAACCCGGTCCCCTCGCCCTATTCCGTAAGCCTTCAGGCCATTGGCTAATCTATTTGACAGTCTCTTCAAGTCCCAGAAGGTATATTGCTCTATTTGCCCTTTTTCATTCTCGTAGATTAGGGCTAATCGGTATCTTTGGTGTGCCCACTTATCACATATGTCCACACCAATATTATAGAATCCAGGAATTTCCCAACCAAAGGAGTCATACACCTCCTCATAGGTCTTACCATGTTTTAACATTGCACCACCTCTTATTAGTACAAATGAGGGCATTTTGGAATTTTGTCGGGTAGCATATCCAGGGACCTGGCATGGTCCAAGCTTCCATGTCTCAGGCCATTTGAATTTAGCCGATGTCAAAGGGGATGGCGTGCTTGTTTTCTCCTTGATAACCTGTGATAAGAAGAGACAGGTCATGTTCTGCAAGTAGGGTATCTATTTAAATCATTAGGTATTTCTTCTTTATCTCCTCGTTGGCACTCAGTTCCTCGATGCTTCCCTGATATCGAATTCTTCCTTTTTCAATCACATAGGCCCGTTCGGCCGTCATGGTGGCAAACCGGACATTCTGCTCTGAAAAGAGAATGGTTTCTCCCATTTCTTTCAACTTCAAGATCTGTCTACCTAGGTCTTTCACCACCAGAGGCGCCAGGCCTTCCACGGGCTCATCGAGGAGAAGCAGGTCAGGATTTCCCATGAGGGTCCTTCCTAAGGTAAGCATCTGCTGCTCGCCACCGCTGAGGTATCCTCCCAAGTTTTTGTCCAACTCCTTCAGCAGAGGAAAAAGATCATATATCTTGTCGACACTCCATGGTTGACCGTCGAAATTTTTAGGAAGCTTGTAGGCAAGCTCCAAATTTTCACGCACCGTGAGATCAGGAAATATCAAGCGATTATCCGGCACATATCCCATCCCTTTTTGGGCAATATAGTAGGGAGGCTTGCCACGCATCTCTTCTCCGTGAAAGTGAATGCTTCCTGACTGAGGGGAAGTCAATCCTATAATGCTTCTCACAGTCGTAGTCTTGCCAGCACCGTTTCGTCCTAAAAGACAAACGATCTCACCGCGATCTATAGAGAGGGAAACATCAAAAAGAATATGACTTGTTCCATAATAGGTGTTTATTTCTTTAGCCACCAGTATCATGCTTCCTCCCCAAGATAGACCTTTTGCGCTGTTTCATTTGCCCTGACCTCTTCTGGGGTACCTCCAGCAATAACTGCCCCTTGATGTAAAACGGTAAGCCGACGAGCGTAGCTAAAGACCACGGACATATCATGTTCTGTAAAAAGAATCGTCAAACCCATCTCCTTGTTCAATCGTTCAACCAGCTTCATAGTTTCGTGGGTCTCTTCCCCAGACATTCCAGCAGTTGGCTCATCAAGAAAGAGCAATTCAGGTTTGCTTCCCAGGGCAATGGCCAGTTCCAGCCGTTTTTTATCCCCTTGAGAGAGATTGCCGGCTATCATATTTGCGTTATGGGAAAGCCCTGTGATTTCAAGGAGATCTAAGGTTTCTTTTTTAGCAAGTCGTTCGGCTGGTGTGAAAAAGTTGAGAGTCCTTTTTTGCTGTGCCAGTATGGCCTGTCGTGTGTTTTCATAAGTTGTTAGAGCAGGGTAAATATTACTAATTTGAAAGGCCCGTGCTATACCTAAACGGGCAATCCTATGTGGAGGCCAATTGGTAATATCTTTGCCCTTATAGAATACCTCCCCCGAGTCAACCTTATGGTATCCTGTTAGGAGATTAAAAAAGGTACTTTTCCCTGCCCCGTTGGGGCCAATGATGGCGGAAAGCTCTCCGGTCATCATCTCATAGTTGACATTGCTAGTCGCCTGAAGCCCGCCAAAGGCCTTATTCAGTTGCTCCACTTTGAGGATGACTTCTTCTGCCATATTAAAAACTTTCTCTCTCTTCAGATTCATTCGCTCCGACCTTCACATCCTTTGATCGAAAGATCTTCACTCTCTCCTCTGCCAACCCAAGGACTCCACCAGGCATAAACAGGACCACGAAGATAATAATCAATCCGATGACCAGGGGCCAGTATTCAGTAAATCCGGTCACAAAGGCCATTAGAAAGGTGTAGATCACTGATCCTATTATTGGCCCTAAGAACCCCAAAGGACCACCAATAACTGTCATGAATACTGGCACACCTGATTGATGCCAATTACACAGGTCCGGGGCAATACTTCTGTTGAAGGGCCCCAAAAGGCCACCGGCCAGGCCAGCAAACATAGCCGCCACAACAAAGTTGATGAGCATATATTTTCGCACATTAATACCGAGAAACCTGGTTCTATCGGCATTGTCCCGGATAGCCCGCATAGTATACCCAAAAGGTGACTTGCTAATATACCACATTGCAATCAGCGCGGCCACGACAATACAGAAAGTGAAATAATAGTACGCAGTGGCGCCGAAGAGGAAATCCGGGGGGACAATTCCTTGAAGGCCATCGTCCCCACCGGTGAATGAATACCACTGAAATATAATGTAGTACATTAGTTGCCCGAAGGCCAGGGTCAGTATGGCGAAGTAGATGCCGGTGAGGCGGACACAGAAATAACCAAAGATCAGGGCACATATTCCGGCCGCGATCATGGAAGCTGGCAAACATAGTGGCAGGGGAACCGATGCCTTTACCATAAGCATGCCGGTTGCATAGGCTCCCACCCCGTAGTAGGCAGCATGGCCGAAGCTGAGCTGGCCCATGTAACCAAAAATCATATTAAAGCTTACGGCAAACAGACCTAATATAAGAATCTCAACAGCTACATGAACCCAGAATTCCCCTACAACCAAAGGCAAAATCACGGCCCCAATGAAGATCAGTCCAAGCCACCAGTATCTCTTCATATAAATACACCTTTTTAATTGACGATTTTCGATTGAAGATTGACTATTTAAGGATTTCATTCAACATACAATCTTCAATCAACAATCTTTTGAACGGTTAAGCCCGCATAGGTGTCCCGAACAAACCCCACGGACGGACAATCAATATAAATGCAGTTACGATAAAAATGAGAACCAGGGCACCCTGTGGCCAAAACAAGATGGAAAATGCATACACTTCACCTACAATGATCGATCCCACGAAGGTACCCAGAAGACTTCCAAAGCCGCCTATGACTACCACGCAGAAGGCCTGAACGACAACCGCCATGTCCATTCCCAACGTGATGGAACCAACGGGGGCCTGCACCGCTCCGGCAAGACCGGCGATGAAAAGGCCCAGGGCAAATACACCTGTATAGATCCTTGGAATTGGGATTCCCAGGGCGCTCACCATCTCACGGCTGAACACGGCGGCCCTCACGATATGACCATATCTGGTCTTCTTCAAAAACCACCACAGGCCAACGGCCACAGTAAAGCCAACCAGGATGACAAAAATAAAATAGGAATCAAAGGGCATACCAAAGAAAAAGACCGGTCTCGCCACCAAAGGAGGTCGAGTTATGAGTTTGTCTTCCACCCCCCAAGTGAGCTTGATCAAATCGCCTATAACCAGGATCAGGCCATAGGTGAGTAAGAGTTGCTCGGGAAGGTCCCTGTTGTATACCCGGCGTATTAAAACTACCTCGATGAACCAGCCGATAGCGGCCAGAGACAGTGCGGCCAGAGGAATACTCACCCACATCCCAAAGCCGAAATCCTGCATCAGGTACCAGAAAGTATAGCAGAAATAAGCGCCGACCAGCCAAAAGGAGGCATGGGCAAAATTGAGGATGTTCATCACCCCGAAGATGAGGGAGAGTCCCGAGGCGATGAGGAACAGCATCATACCCCGGGACAGCCCGCTCAAAAACTGAGCGAAAATCAAAGAGATATCCATGTTTGTTCCCGCCTGTTATTTCTTCGCAGCTCTGGCAGCAACAATCTCAGCCTCGGGTCGCCATGAATCCGGGCCCTTGACCTCAACCACATCGTGGTAAATTGGGAATGGATATTTGGGATCATCAGCCACCACACCGATATAGGAAGAGCAGCTCAACATATTGTCAATGCACCTGAAAAAGAGCCGTCCACGACATGTATCGATGGTCGTTCCTTTTAAAGCGACTCTGACCTTCTCTGTATCAATACTGCCAGCCTTTTCAATGCCCTGCTTCAAGGCATAGACTGCATCATATTCCATCACAGCCCAGTCACTGGGATACCGGTTATACTTGGCTTTAAAGTTCTTCACAAAATTAGCCATCATGGGCACGTCCAGGTGCGCAAAGAAGGGAGCCCGGCAAAGGCCCACCAGACCGCGGGTGAGCGTTTTGGCCTGTATTATAAGTTCTGAGATGCTGATCAATGAACCGGGATAGGGAATCTTTTCAAAAAATCCGTATGCCTTTGCCTGCTTCATCCAGGCAACATTGTCCTTTGAGGCCACTGAGCCGATAACGAAATCTGGTTTCTGGGCCATAATGGCCGTGATATAGGAGGTGTATTGTGTCTCACCAAGTCGCGGCCAAAATTCCTTTTTCAATTTTACTTCAGGCGCAAATTGTTTCAAAAGCTTGACCGTGTTCTGTTGAGTAGACCGACCCCACTCGTAGTCCGAGGCAATAGTCACATAATTCTTCCACCCTTTCTTCTTGGCCAACTCAGCAACACCCAGAACCACGGCCTTGGCCTGCATATAGCTGTTGGGTACCACCTGATAAGTGTAAGGGCTGAAATTGACTTTGGTTATGTTTTCCGAGTTACTGACGGCGGGGATATGCAAAACCTTGTATTCCTGACAGACCGGTTTTATGGCCACAGCGCAGGCGCTGGAATAGGTCCCCAGGACGCACCGGACTTTGTCTCTCAAGATCAGGTCTTTGGCCTCTCGCACAGCCACGTCCGGCTTGGTGTGGGTGTCTCTTATAAAGACCTTGATGGGATGCTTCCCAAGAAAACCACCCTGGGCATTGATCTCCCCCACAGCAAGTTTTATGGCATCCACGCCGTCTTTGCAGTACAAAGCCCCGGTTCCAGTGATGGCCAGATCAACTCCGAGATGATAAGGCTCTGCTGCCAGGCTACTGTCTATAGTGGCCAATCCTCCAATTAAAAGAAACGAGCAAACAATTACCATTACTTTGAACTTTTTCATAGCCAACCTCCTTTAACATTTTTAATAACCAATAAAAATTCTACCATTAGAGCACAAAATTTTCCATTCGTTTATCACCCCCTTTTTTTTACGTTTTGGTC
>JGI10211J14876_10000481_pt1 | contig 17235 bp, 20 predicted proteins | sample Etolagsediment_FD_14876 | JGI IMG/M metagenome (IMG submission 14876)
AGATATAAATTGGGCAATTTCCCTTGCAAAAGAGAAGGGTGCAATTGACTATGCCACTTCGGTTTGCGAGCGCATTATTATAGAATCAAAAGAACACTTGAATCTCCTCAAAGACAATGAAAAAAAAGAAAACTTTTGGGCATTGGCAGAATTCGCGGTTCGCGGGAAGGGCTAGCCTATGGGGTTTATGGAGAATCTAAAAAAGGCAATTTCAATTAGCCGGCCTGTTTTCTGGCTTGCACCCATGCTCATTTATCGTGTAGGGCTTTTCATGGCAGGCATTACTCCTGGCATATATGAAGATATCGAAATGCTCATCCTTACCTTTCCCTTTTCATTTATTATCTATGGCTTAAATGACCTCTTTGACATTGAAGTGGATAAGGAGAGCCCGCGCAAAGGGGGAATTTGGGGCGCAAAACTGCAAAAGAAGGATATTCCCTGGGTAAAAAATCTCATAATAGTATTTTCCCTATTGATAGTTCTGGTGGCAGCACTTTCTTTCAATTGGGTGCACTTTGGCTTTTCATTCCTCATGATTGCGGTTCCGTATATGTATTCTGCACCCCCCTTCCGCTTCAAGGCGCGCCCATTCTGGGACTCGTTTTTGAGCGGCGGCTATGGAATCGGCCCATTCATGTTTGCATATACCCTCTCAGGAGGACTATTTCCTTACCTTGAGATATTTATCCTTGCAGCAGGTTTTTCTGCAATACACGCAATTGCCACAATAATGGATTACCCTGAGGACAAGAAGCAGGGCATAACCACCTTTGCAGTGGGTCTTGGACCCTGGGCCCCAGCCTTCCTGGCAACACTGGTTTGCTTTTGCAACCTGATTTTTACCTGGGGGTATTCATACCTGCTTTCTGCAGGTTTGCTCCTTGCAACTGCCCTCTCCGTATGGCTTTCTGCTTACCCTACTCCAAAAAATGCCAAAACCGTGTTTAAAGTGTTGATTGCATTTGCATTCTTCTGGCTCTTTTATTTCTTAATTAAATATTTTGTTTTGGGCGCCTGGTTTGCAGATTACTCAGAAATGGAATTCCAAACTGTTATCCCGGAATTAATGAAATACGTGAAAACTAATTGATCTTGGAGCCAGAGCTCTTCTTCTTGAAATCTCCAGTAACTCAATACTAGAGTGATGGGCGCTATTTCCTAGTAAGCATCATCATGATGAGAAAATTTCAGCAGACGCACTACTTTCTGTTCTTCGACAATTTCATAAGTTAATACAAAGCAATTCAGAATGTGCGCTCTTCTCATGTTTTGCATTGGCTTCCGAAGGGGCTTGAAGTGGTATGGATTTGCCTGGATCCGCATTATTTTTTTCTTTAAAGTGGCCTTAAGCTTTGTGTTTTTGGTGCAGAGTTTGTTTATCGCTTTTTTGCAACTGGGCACCAGGCCTATCGAGTATTCCATATATTCACTCAAAAATATCATCTATGTTCTTGACTCTGATGGTTTTCTCTTTGCTCGCCTTTTTCACATCCTTAATGAAAGTGAGCTTCATCTGCTGCTCATCCACAGGGTGCCAGTCATGCTCGTCCATCCAAACCAAATCCTCATGTGTAAAGGGTTCCTGCTCTACATATTTTTTGAGCAATTCGAGCTTTCTGGATTCAATTAGTTTCTTGTTTATTGCTTGGCGCACAACCTCACTCCACTTGATATCTGAATGAGAATCCATTTTCTTCTTCACATTCTCTGGCACATATAATGTTATATTGCTCATGCACATATTTATGTGGGCACACATATTTAATACCTCCGTTTTAGCCACCTCATGCGTACTGAATGAGATTCAGAATTTTATAAACAATTTGATGGTGGGTTTCCGGTGGTTAGAGCTCCAGTTCAGATTTGCGTGGCCGCAAATACACTGGAGCCTTCGTCGCTTCGCTCCTCAGAGCTCCAGTTTCTCATCACCGGCGAAGCTTGAAAACCCGTGTCCTGCCCCCACCAACACCGGAGAACACAGATTCAATTAGCCCCATGCTCTCTAATTTTCCAAGGTGCATGCGAACAGTCCTCTCATTCTTTCCAATTGCAGAGTAAATCTCCCCGCTTTTCATCCCCTCAGCTTTTTCTTTAATTAGTTCAACAATTTTCTTATCCATCTCCCCGAGGCTTTCAATTTTTTCCTTTTTCATGCTGTTTAAAACACTGTCTTTAACCGATTCCACATCTTCAGCCGTAATCTCATTATGCCCCTCTTTTTCAGCATTCCGCCCGGCAAGCCAGAGCAGGTTAAGCGCAATTCGTGCATCCCCCCCATTCTTTGCCCCAAAAGCAGAGCATACCCCAATTACTTCCTCATTGTATGCCCCGGAAAACAGCCCAATCCTTGCACGCTCGCGCACAATCTCCTTGAGTTCTGCAGGAGTATATCGCTTGAATTCCATAAACGTTTGCAGGAGCGAACTTCTAATCCGCGTATCCAGTTGCGAGAGAACTTCCCCCCTATTGGTTATTGCAATTACTTCTACATCAATTCCCTCATTTTCCTTCATGCGCAATAAATCATAGAAAATGCCCTGCTCATCCCCGGCAACAACATCCGCCTCATCCAAAACAATTACAGGCACCTTTTTGGTCTGTTTCAGCACCCCAACAAGTTCGGCCCAAACTTCGTCCACAGCAACCCCCCTCCGAGGCACAAATATGCCCAGGTCCTCAGCAATTTTGCTCAAAATAGAAAACCTGCTAGGGTAATTCCAGCAGTTCAAATAAACAGAAAAGCATCTGGAAGTATAATCCGAGAGCTGCTCAAGCACATGCTTTACAACGCAGGTTTTCCCGGTTCCGGGAGCCCCGTAAATTACTATGCTCTGAGGGCGCCTGTTCTCAGAAAGAGGGCGCAGTGCAAAAGCAAGCTCTTTTATTTCACTCTCCCGTTTTATGATTTCTGCAGGAAGATATTCTGGTGCAAATGCCCTCTCATCCTTGAATATTTTTCCACCTTCACCGAGTTCATGAAATACATTTCCCATCTTTTCACCAGAATATATCAGCTATTATGGTGGTAGATTAATAAGGATTAGTGCCCATATATACTTCGACCAGTATGTGTGGTATGGTGGCAAGATGAAAGCAAGGGCTTCAAAACTTCAACTAGTAGGTGAAATCAGGTCTCCTCCAAGGAAGGTTGAGCTCACTCGCATTTCAAAGTATTCCTCCACTGGAGGAGGTTGCTCGTTTTTCAATGCGCACAGGAAAGCTCAGGAGGAGGACACCCAGTTGATTTCCATCCGCACAGGTGTGCGGCTCATCCATGCACTTTCCAATTGTAATGTTTATGGTGAAAGAAAGTGGCTGGAAGACCCAAAAGGGACCCTGATTTCCACCCCCGGCCTTGAGATGTTCCTGAAAGGCGAAGCAATGAATGATATTTCAGAATTATCTGATTTTGCATTCTGGAACGGGGGCCTGCTTGTTTCCTCAAATGGAAAGCGCTTCGGCAGCGAAATAGTAATGGGCCCTGAGGCATGGTGCAAGAGCAGGAGCGTATTCCAAGTTCCCAGGGACCTGGAAAATGCTTCAGGAATTTCGCTTCTTTATGAGCCTGGCACCTGGAGCTTTTATGATGAAAAAGGCGAACTCCTGTATCTCCCGAAGCCTAATGCCCGCCCAGTATGGATTCCTGCGGCTGCAGGGAGGTTTGAGCTTTCAGTCCTTGATAAAGGAACAGACCTTGCAAAAGAGGATAGCCCCCCAGACATCAAGATATTTATATTTGGGCGCACGTCCACTGAATGGGTTGGGCCCACGCTCTGCACGCTTGCGTGCAATGACCATAAGAGCATCCGCATCTCAGCGCTTCTTCCGCCAACGCACCCAATGGGTGCAATACTCGAATTCCCTTGGGAAGGCCCCTGATGCATTGACACAGTTTTTATAAACATTTCTCCCCATGCTTATACACAATGTTGCACACGAATTTATTACCAAAGCGGGTTGTCAGCATTTTACGAAACAACAACCGCCCTCTCCCTTTCAAAGCGGCAAAGAGAATTTCAGAGAAAGAAGGTTACCTCTTGATTTCCAACAGGCTTGCAGATGCTCTTTTGCATTCATACATGAGGGCAAGCCTCCCCGTCATTTTCTGGACAGGCACAATAGTGGCATATCCTGCTTCAGGAACACCATTCAAATCATTTATTTGCTATACTGACCCACATTCCAAAACCAAATATGTGCTCGATGTTCCAAACCGGTTTGTGGGGCGGGAAAATTGTGCGCTCGTAATGATGCCTGATGCATACCTGCTTGGGCCTAACGGAAGAAAATTTACTGAATATTTTGCGCTTTCAGAACCCATAATTGTTCCCCATTTTCCCAATACTGGCGTAGGTTCTTTTGGTTCGCATGGGCTTACTCAAATACCTGTGGAAAATGGGGAAGGCAAGAAAAGGGAACTTTGGAGGGCCCTGAGTTCTGAATATGTGGGCCCAGTAGTAAGGATGCATGCAAACCATGAGGGAGAAAACTGGAGGGACAATATATATATCTGCCTTCCGCCTTCCAAGCCGCTTCCGGTAGTTGTAGAAAAAATAAAGGATGTTGCCTAATCATCCTTTTTCCCATTTCTTTTCCAGTATTCCTTAATATCATTCACAAAATAGAGCTCCTCCCCGCACTCAGGGCACCTATTATATCCCTCAACCCTGTTTTCAATTACTGCAAACCCTCTCCTGCGCACAACCATCTCCCCGCATTTTGGGCAATATGTGCTTTCGCTCTTTTCATCCATCCTGTTTCCGGAGTATGCAAATTTCACCCCCTCCTCCATCGCAATCTCCCGCGCCCTCAAAAGGCTTTCGAGCTTTGTGCTGGGCACATCCATCATCTTGTTTGCAGGATAGAACCCGATGAAGTGCAGGGGCACATTCGGGTCCAGCTCCGCGCACCATTTGCTCACTGCCCTTAAGTCATCCTCATCATCATTGTACCCCGGAATCACCAGATTGATAAGCTCAATGTGCCCAATCTTGTATAATCCCTTGATTGTTGCGAGAACCCCTTCAAGCTCCACATCCCCGCACACATCCCTGTAAATTTTTTCATTGAACCCTTTCAGGTCAATTCTGGATGCATCAATCCTCCCCTTCATCTCCCCAATTGCAGCATCGCTTTCATACCCGTTGGTTACAAACACATTGAACTTGTCCTTCTTGTGCGCAAGCTTTGCGGTGTCCAATGCGTATTCCATGAATATTGTGGGCTCAGTATAGGTGTATGCAATTCCCGGGATACTATTTGCATGCGCATACTCCACAATTTTCTCCGGAGGCCAGTCTTCTCCCACAATCCCGGAATAAGCCTGGCTTATCTCCCAGTTTTGGCAGTTTAAGCACCTGTAGTTGCACCCAACTGTTGCAAATGAGAAGCAATCCGCACCAGGCATAAAGTGATAAAATGGCTTCTTTTCAATTGGGTCCACATTTACTGCAACTGCTTTCCCATAAGGCAGAGAATAAAGTGTTCCATCAATATTCTTCCGCACATGGCAGTAGCCTGTTTCTCCGGGCTTAATTTTGCACATCCTTCTGCACAAATAACATTGCACATCTCCGTTTTCTTCTTTATTGTAGAGCATTGCCTCCTTCATGAGTCCAGACTAAGCTTAGGAGATTTATAAGTATTGGTATTGTGTCCTTTTATGGTTAAAAAGGATACCTTTTTAAAGCTCAATTGAGTAATAGACATATGCGCATGAGGATGACGCGGGAACGGAAGCGCGAATTGAATATTGCATTACAAAAGAGAGGAAAATTTCCCAAAAAAGCAGTTCTCGTTGCCCCCCATACAAATGAACTTCACACAGTAGTTCCCTTCCAGGATGCACTTGTAAAAAAACTTAACTGCCTGGGAATCAAGACTGAAATCAATAACCGTGAAGACATGATGGAGCGCACCTGGGAAATACGAAAATTCGTCTCCTCGGACTGCAAGGAATTCAGTGACAGCGGAGTTCTTAGTGTACTTCTCGGCCTCGAAGACTATTCATTAAGGCTTAATGCATTTTCTGAAATTTTTCTTAATTCTCCAAAGGATACAATAGTAGCGGAGCTCCATGCAATGGACAAACTTGTGTTTGCAGCAAGCACGAGCCTGCTGGAATCCCACCACTTTATGCGCGTTCCAAATGCCAGGGTGCTAGTATGCACAGACCCTTTACTTGCTTTGAGGGAAGCATCAGAGATTGCTTTAGCAAGATTGGAAGTTACAGGTGAATATGTCCCTGAGCCTGGCAAAAAACAATTTAATGAGTCGCTAGAGATATTCCTAAATAAACTCAAAGAGCGTTTTGGCCTGGATGCACACGAGCTGCTTAATGAAGTGAGTGCCCTCCTTGCCAAAATGGAATTCAAAAAAGAGCGCCTCATGATTTTTGAGCTTCCTTCCACCTATCGGCCCCTGGATTCCACACATGAGATGCATAAGCATTATTTCTATCCAGATGATGTAATAAATACATCCAATACTTCCGACTTTGAGAGTGCATATACAACCGGGCACAGATACAGTGTAGGCTTCAGTTTTCGGGATGTAGATGGGGTTGCAGAGATGATGCGCCTTAATTGAAGAGCAATTTCTCCAGCACTTTGTACGCTTTTGTGAGGTCAGCTCCATTAATCATGATATTTAGTTCCGTATAGGTTGAAATAACCTCAACTATATTTATCCCGTTCCATGAGAGCTCTTTTAGCACATAGACCAGGAACCCTGGCGTTTCAAACATCTGTTTTCCAAAAGAAAGAGAAAGCTGTGCAATGCCAGTTACTTCAATTAGAACTTTTTCTTCTGCCAAAACTTCACGCATTTTTTCTTCTAAAATTTCTGAGAACACAAATATAGTCTGGTTGACTCCCTCACTGATGTTGAGCATGGCACCCTCACGCAATTCAGGAAAATTGTATATCTGTTGGATCTTTTCAGGCAATATGGAAGAAGTAACAACTCCTATTTCCATTAGGTTTGAATAGGTGGTTATGCTGCGCGCAGAAAAATCAACAGGTTTCTCATAACTTTTGGCAGCTTTCTCCTGCAACCGCTTAATTGCAACAATAATAGCGGAATCCCGTACCTCTTTGCGCAATTCCTTTTCCACTTCTTTCTTAAGATACCTGGCTAATTTGGAATAACTAATCAGGTCTTTGGAAAGCATCAATTCCAGTGAGGGGTTATCCCGCACGATTTTTTCTACAACTCTCGCAATTGTAACCATAAACACACCATTTTTTGTTATATACTTAACACAATGTTAAATTTTTATATCTTTTGTTCAAATTCCTGTTTTTATGCAAACATTAGTTAAATATATAACCTGCTCTCAGAACACACTGTGTGGTAACTATGACTTTAAATCAGGAAACTAATAGGAAATCAATCAGGAACAGGGCCCCTTCGCATTCTAATCCTCCAAGGGCAAAAGTATTGAGTAATGCTTCAGGGGGTAGGAGGCCAATGGCAGCTATTGCCCTTGGATACAAATTGGAAAGCGATAATCCGAAAGTATTGGAAAAGGTAAAAGATCGCCTTATAAGTGAGCGGAACAGGGACCCAACCCGTAGCCGCGGCGAAAAATGCATTGAAGATTTCTTTTAATTGCATTCCTTAGGATTTCCTTCCCCAAGGAATATCCTTTCCGAGGAAGAAGGGGGGGCATGCGGAATAGGTGTCAATAACCTTTTTCCGCCCCCTCTCATTTTCAATTTTTATGATCGTTTTAAGCCACTGCAAAATTCTGCGTGGTCTTCAATTGCATCTTCGGAGCGCACTCAATAGGGAATTTTTTAAATTATTTTTTCCTTATCTTTTTGAGCAATTCTTCTTCCGAGATGAATTCATATTTTGCAGTTGCCAATTCGTTATAGAGGAATAGTTTTTTATGGTATTTTTCAGGAGCACTCAAAATCTTGCTTGTTCCTTCCCATATCCCAAACCATCCAAGGGGGAGGAATACAACTCCAAGTAGTTGGGAGATGAGGCTCTCCAAATTCATCCCTACCCAGACAAAAGCCAGCAAGAGGATACATCCTGCTACAAAATAGATCGCACCTCTCCTCTGGTCTGCCTGCAGGGTTTTTTCATACCTATCCGCCATTTTTCTAAAATAAGTCTTGAGTCTCCTTACCACCACTGTTTCAGTTTTAGTTGAGCGCTTGGATCTTGGAACACTAATCCGCAAATGGATGTCTTCTTCTGAGCCTTCAGGAAATCGCCGCATTACTGCCTCAATAAAATCCTGGGAAATCATTCTTCTCTCGTAGGGAGCAGGGTCAAAAGTGGAAAACATCTCCTGGTAATTGTCCAGCCAGAAATCTGCAGATGAAAAAACTGCAGATGGTTTTTCGGTTTCCTTTTTTTGAGTTTTATTCTTTTCCCTTGCCATTATAAGTCCCGTATGAAGTTACAACGAAAACTTTATAATGCTCTTTTCTGATGAGAATCCTATGAAAACCAAGAAGCCGGTTGCAGCAACAGTGGCTTCCCTTGAGCAGGAGGGGGATTTTTGCATCCTTACAATCAAGCCTCCGGCCAAGTTTAGGTTCAAGCCGGGCCAGTTTGTAAAAATTTACCTTGATTCCAAACTCAAACAGTTTGAGCCGTTTTCGTTTTTCTCTGCCCCAGAAGAAAAGAAAGTAATGTTTATGTTTGGTTCCAGCAGCCCGTTTACGAAAAAACTTGCGGCAAAGAAGAAGGGCTCCAAATTTTACATTGAAGGCCCATACGGAGATTTTACAATTTCAAAAACTCCAAATAATTCAGTCTTAATTTGCAAGGGATTGGGGTTAATTCCCATCTCTTCAATTGGAAAGTCCCTCATAGACAATAAAAAGAAACTCAATATCTATCTTCTCTATGAAAACATGGATAAAAGTGATGTTATGAATGAAGGGCGCCTTGTGGAGTTTGACAAGCATAAGCAGGTAAACATCCTGATGACGCTTTTGAATGAGCGTCCAATGGAATGGCCAGGGAAAATCGGTCCCATCACCGCAGAAATGATTAAGGATTTTGTTCCCGGCCCAAAGGCAAAAGATTATTATATCTGTGGTCCCGCAACTTTTGTTAACAGGATTAGGGATACTCTTAAGGAACTCAGAGTTCCGGAAAAGAGGATTAGTTCCGAGCAGTGGGATTGAAAATGGAATCCAAGACTTATCTTCTAAAATCAAAGGCCGAGATTGCAAAAGACATAATTAGGCTGGGCCTTGTGCCTGAGGATGGAAAACCAATCCACTATAGCCCCGGGCAGTTCATGCTGCTCACCGCTCCAACGGGCACTAAGCGCGCATACTCAATTGCTTCTGCCCCTTCCATGGAGCACCTTGAGTTTGCAATAAAGCAGGTGGATGGGGAATTCACCTCCCAGCTTAATTCACTTAAGGAAGGAGACAGGATTACGGTGGAAGGTCCCCTGGGCCCATTCATCTACAATACCTGTGGCCAGTATGTCCTGATTGCAGGTGGAATTGGGATAACCCCGATGATCTCCGTCCTCCGGGACAGGGATGGAAAAAGCGAGTGCGAAACAGTAACTCTTTTCTATTCCGCGCGTACTCTAGAAGATCTTGCTTACCTAAAAGAGCTGGAAGGAATAAATTTGCGCAATGACAATCTTAAAGCCATTTTTACCCTTACCCGGGAAAAGCCCGAAAGTTGGAAATATGAAACCGGGCATGTGGATGAAGCAATGCTCAAAAAATACCTGACTGATCTAAAACAGAGCAGGTATTTTGTTTGCGGTCCCGCGCGTATGGTTGATTCTTTCCGAATTCTTCTCAAGAACTTGGGAATTCCCGAAGAGAATTGTACATTTGAAGGCTGGAATGTGTAACCCCTCACCTTTCCACTAACTTAAACCTTTATAAATTCTATTGCCTACATATTCTACCCGATAACAATGGCAACTAAACAGGTTGATGTACAGGATAAAAATGGGGCCAGAAGAACAACTCCCCGCCAGTGGTCTGGCAATCTTTTTTCAAACAAGGGGCCCATTGTACGCTTTTTTAAGATGGAACGGGAAGCCCGCAAGCTCGCGACCGAAGGGCTTCGCCTCAAAAGCAGCGGGAGCCTGCAGGGTGCTTCCCTCAAATTCCAGCTTGCTGCTTCCAAAGAGAAAGACCCTGGTTTCAGGGCAGATTTACATGAAGTGGCGGCAGATACGATGGTTGAGATGGCAGGCATTTATCTGGAGGTTTTCAAGAAGAACCCATGCCTCCTGGAGGCTGCTGAAGAATATCGGTGTGCTGCATTAAAGCGCATAGAACTAGAAGATAAGGAAAAAGCAGCGCGGCTTTATAGCCTGGCAGGAAACCTTTCCCGGCAGGCAGGAGCACCAAATCTTGCAAAAAACGATTTCCAGTCTGCATATGAGCTGACCAGCAAACAGAGCCTCCGCACTTGGCTCAGGGCGCAGATGGCTGCGAATTGAGTGTTTTATAGTTCGCAATTCATGGTGCAAGAGCAACTTTCCAAAACTGTAAAGAGGCCCCCCGAGTATGTAATCCTTTTAATTCTTCTCTTCTTATCCCACTTTAGGTGTGGATATTATGAAAGATATTCTTTGGTTCGAAGAATTGGACAAAGGGAGCCTTGGGGAAGCTGGTGGAAAAGGGGCAAACCTTGGGGAAATGCTTAAAGCAGGCTTTCCTGTACCTCCCGGATTTGTGACTACCAGCGGCGCATACTTCAAATACCTGGATTATAACGATTTAAGAAACAAAATTACTGAAATGCTCGATGGCTTGGATGTAGATGATACAGCCAAGCTCCAGGAGACCGCAGAAAAAATCCGAGAGGTAATTGTTGATGGGGAAGTTCCCCCCGAAATGGAAGAAGAAATCAAAATGAATTATCAAAAGCTCTGCAATATGCGCGGAGGAGGCGAAGTTTATGTTGCAGTGAGGAGCTCTGCAACTGCTGAAGACCTTCCGGGCGCATCTTTTGCAGGCCAGCAATCCACATATCTGAATGTCCATGGCCCGGATGGAGTAATTAAAGCAGTAAAGGACTGCTGGGCATCTCTGTTTACCGCACGTGCAATCTTTTATAGGGTTCAGAATAATTTTGAGCACATGACCGTGGGCCTCTCCGCAATAATCCAGGAGATGGTGCAAAGCGAAAAAGCAGGAGTAACCTTTTCAGTAAACCCTGTAAACAACAAAAAAAATGAAATCATGATTGAAGCTGCATATGGGCTTGGGGAAGTAGTAGTTTCAGGTTCGGTAACCCCGGATACATATGTAGTGGATAAGGATGGATTCCGAATAATCTCCAAGGACATCGCAAAACAGACTTGGATGATAATTAAGCATAAAGGGGAAAATGCAAAAGCAGAAATCAAAGATGATATGCAGGACAAACAGAAAATCGATGATGAAGTAATCATTGAGATTGCAAAGCTCGGGGATAAGCTGGAGAAGCACTATGAATTCCCCCAGGATATTGAGTGGGCATATGCAGATGGGGAAGTGTACATTGTGCAGTCCCGCCCAATTACTACTCTTGCAGAAGAAGATGAGAAAAAGCTGGAAACAGCTTCCCCCTCTACTCCCGAAGAGATGGGAGCAAAGGCAGATGTTTCTGAAGCAGAAGTTCTCCTCAGGGGGCTTGGGTCTTCTCCGGGTTATGGAATTGGAAATGTAAACCTGCTGGGAAGCGCAAAAGACATCTCAAAAATGGAAAACGATGCAATCCTGGTAACAGACATGACTACTCCAGATTTTGTTCCTGCAATGAAAAAAGCTGCGGCAATTGTAACTAATACCGGAGGAATGACCTCCCATGCTGCAATTGTGAGCAGGGAGCTTGGAATCCCATGCATTGTGGGGACCCAGCGCGCAACAGATGTGCTAAAAGAAGGAATGGAAGTTACTGTTGATGGAACCCATGGCATTGTGTATGAAGGGAAGGTTGCATTGGGTGAGCCAGGTGGAGAAGAAGCAACCGAATCCTTTGTTGCAGCAGCAGCGACCCCAATAACCGGAACTAAGATTTATGTGAATCTTGCTGAAGCAGAGCTTGCAGAAAAAACTGCAAAACTGCCTGCGGATGGAATCGGTTTGCTCAGGGCAGAATTCATGATTGCAGATATGGGTGAGCACCCCAGGAAGATGTATGAGGATGGGAGGGAAAACGAGTTTATAAAAAAGCTCTCTGATGGGATGCGCAAGTTTGCATCTGCATTCTATCCGCGCCCTGTTGTTTATCGCACAACAGATTTCAAGACAAATGAATACCGCAACCTGAAAGGGGGAGGCCAGTATGAACCCGAAGAAGCAAACCCCATGATGGGCTACCGCGGAGCCGCGCGTTACATAGCAGAGCCAGAAGTATTCAAAATGGAGCTTAAGGCAATCAAAAAGGTGCGGGAGGAGTATGGCCTTACCAATCTCTGGATGATGATTCCGTTTGTGCGCAGGATTGGGGAGCTCCGTGCAATCAAGGAAATGATGCAGGAAGTCGAACTTTACCGCACAAAAGATTTCCAGCTCTGGATAATGGTTGAAGTGCCCAGTACAGTATTGATAATTGATGAGTTCTGCAAGGAAGGAATTGACGGGATTTCGGTTGGGACGAATGACCTTACCCAACTTGTCCTGGGAATAGACCGGGACAATGCCACTCTTGCAAAGGGTTTTGATGAGCGCAACAATGCAATCTATCGTGCACTTGAGCAGGTAATCAAGACTACGCGCAAGTATGGAGTCACTTCTTCGCTTTGCGGGCAGGCACCGAGTGTGTATCCCTCCTTTGCTGAGAAGCTTGTAGAGTTCGGAATTACTTCCATGAGCGTGAATCCGGATGCGGTTGAGCGCACAAAACGGATTGTGGCTTCTGCTGAGCAGAAAGTTATGCTCAAATACATGCGTGAAGCCTATAAGCACGCAGAAGAATGCGAAGAGGGGGAACCACACCATAAGTAGTTCTCTTTTTCTATTTTTCCTTTCTTCTTTATTCTTATGAAAATACTGCTGCAATTTCCCGAAGGGCTCAAAAAGAATGCACTTTCCGAAGCCCAGAAATTAGAAAAAGAAGGGCACGAAGTCTACCTTTCTTCCTCTGCCTGTTACGGTGCCTGTGACCTTCCAATGGAGAGTGCGCGCGCTCTGAAAATAGACAAACTAATCCATTTTGGCCATGCAAAATTCATCAAGAGCGAGCTTCCCTTTGAAGTAGAATACCGGGAATCCACAATTCCAATTGAAGTGGATAAACTCAAAGGGGCGCTTCCTTCCCTGGAAGGAAAAACCCATATTGCACTGGTTACAACAATCCAGCATATCCCTCAGCTAAACGAGATGAAAACCTTCTTAGAGTCCGCAGGAAAAAAGGTGCACATTGGAAAAGGGTTTTTTGCAGCAGAGCCTGGGCAGGTGCTTGGATGCGACCCCTTGGCTGCAACTTCAGCAGCCAAAGATGCCGAAGTGATTCTTTATGTGGGAGATGGAAAATTCCACCCAACAGGAATCAGGACTGAGCTTCCTGTTTTTGCACTCAACCCCTATTCTGGGGAGTGCAGGCAAATCAATTCTGAAATTGAAAAAATCCAGAAAAGGAAAAAGGGAATGATGATTAAAGCCCTAGAATGCAAAAACTTTGCAATTCTTGTTTCCACAAAGCCGGGGCAGTTTAGCCTACAAGTTGCTAAAGATGCAAAAAAGAAGCTTACCGATTCCGGTTTGAATGCAGAGATTTTAGTTTCAAATGAACTTAACCCACTTTCAATTGCAAATTTCCGGGAATTTGACTGCTACATAAATACGGCATGCCCAAGAATAGATGAGGATATTGACCTTTTTGATGTGCCTATTGTAAATGCTGTAAACCTAGATGAATTTCTGCAGCTCAAAAAAGAAGTTAGCCACATTTGAATAGTGTTTCTAAGTGTGAGAAAAAGGTTTATAAAGAGTTTCCCGCCCATATTTCTTTTGAATTAAAATGGAAGTTGTAACAAAGATCCTAGTTTATATCGAAGCGGTCGAAGGATTAAGTGAGATATTTGGGACAATCCCTAAAAACCCCCGAAGTCAGAAAAAAATAATGGGACTTACTTCTGATTTGGCTTCAAGCCCTGATACATCCGAATTCCTTTCTGCTTGCACCCATTTCTATTCAATGCCCAAAACCCAGTCTGTGCCAGCACTTATTTCTGCATTGGAAAACCTCAATCCGCAAATTATGGAAAGTGCGGCGGTTCTTCTTGGTGTGCTTCATGACCCCCGGGCAATCAATCCATTAATCCGGGCATTTAAGTCCAAGCACCTCCCTGTTACAGATCAATTGATGCGCACTCTTTTCTGGTTCGGGAAGCGCTCTGTGCCTGGTTTATACGAAGCCTTTATTTCAACCGAATCTTACAAGATTAGGAGGGATTCTTTGGCCACTATATCGCTGATTTCTAATTATGCCCCCAAAAATTATATCGGAGCTCATAGACTTTTTACTGGAAAAGCATTGACAATTGAGGAATACCGGGGCACTCTTGAGTATTTATCTGCAAGAGATCTGCAGGAGTTTAGGGAAGTATCCGAGTCATTATCTTCGGAAATAGAAGAAGGTGAAACACGGAAATCATTTTTTCTTGCTAATTTGGATTTGTTTTCGGATGATGAAGGAATCGCCTTTATCGAAAAGCAGATAAAAAAGGAAGTAATCTCCAAATGCGATGAAAAACTGCCGCGCCCCAAGGTATTTAGACCTGACTTTAGTTGCAGCCGAAATAAAAAAGCTCTGCCAGATAACACTCCAAAAAAGCCAGTAACGGTTCTGAGTACCCGCAGAAAAAATCCGAATAAATAAAGCTTAAAAACTTCCCCACCAATATCTTCCGCAAGGTGTGGGAGAAATGGAGCCAATTACTAAAACAGACTTAGACTTACCTCTAATCCATAAAGGCAAAGTGCGTGAGATGTATGGATATAATGGGGATAGAATCCTGATGGTTGCAACTGACAGAATTAGCGCATTTGATGTAATTTTTAACGAGGGAATTCCCTATAAGGGAGCAGTCCTCTCCACACTCTCAAAGTTCTGGTTTGAGAAGACAAAGGATATTCTTTCCAATCATGTTATCTCCACAGAAATGCCCGAAAACCTGCCTAAATACCTTCAGGGCCGCGCAATGATTGTAAAGAAGGCCAAACCCCTTAAAATCGAAGTGATTGTGCGCGGCTACCTAACAGGAAGTGGATACAAAGATTACCTTAAAACCGGAAAAGTATGCGGAATTGAGCTTCCCTCTGGAATGAAGGATGGAGACAAATTCCCAGAGCCCCTCTTTACCCCTTCCACTAAGGCCCAGGAAGGCCATGACCTGAACATTACTGAAGCAGAAGCAGCAGAAATTATTGGCAGAGAAAAGCTAGACGCAGTAAAGAAAAAAGCCCTAGAAATCTACAAGTTTGGGCACGATTACCTCCTCTCAAGAGGGCTAATCTTAGCAGATACAAAGTTCGAGTTTGGAGAACTTCCCAATGGGGAAATGATTTTGATTGATGAAGTTCTCACTCCGGATTCTTCACGGTACTGGCCAAAGGACCAGTATGATGTGGGCAAGCTTGTTTCGCTGGACAAGCAATACCTGCGAAATTATCTTGAAACCTTAGACTGGGAAAAAACATATCCGCCTCCAGAACTTCCAAAAGAAGTTGTGGATAAGCTGAGCAATCTTTACCTGGATGCATATGAAAAAATAACAGGGGAGAAATTCCCAAAAGAGGAGATTGAATGATTCACAAATCCACGCAGCCGCCTATTGCCCCCAAGACAACCTCAATTCCTTCTTTCTCATCCAAGGTTTCCATGGACTCTGTTCCTGAGTGCAGGGCATATGGCTCAGGGTTTCTGCGTTTTCTTGCTTCCAGAAAATTCCCTGCCCACAAATTAAGATTTTTCCGTGCTCTCCATCACGTTCTTACTGAAGCAGGAAGTGTCCTGATGCTCAAAAAAAACAGAGACATTGTAATATATCACCCTGCAACTCAAACTGAAGTAGGGAAAATTACCACACTCACTCTGAATGAAAAAGGAACATATCCTATTCATGTGGATTCTGCATCCTTAATGTTGTCTCCTCAGAAATCCCTCCAAAAACTAGACCTTCTTATTGCAGGGGCATCTGCAGTTCCGCCGGGAATTAACTGGGAGAGGGATTTTCTCAATATTGACAGGTATGCTATTGCAATTGACCCTAGTGAACCTAGCACGCTTGTTGTTAGCCTCTACATTGGAGACGACGCTATCCACTCAAGGATGCACAGACTATTCCTAACCTGTGGGGCCCCAAAGCGAAAGCCAGGTACGACGCTCTAGAAGGCAATTCGAAACGGAGCCTTCAGGGGCGTTTAGTTATTCTAGAATTTCATTGAGTTTAGAGAGTGCTTCACGCCCCTCCCCGCGATTCAATCCAATCAAAAACCCAATGTGCACAAGTTCATCTGCAGTTCGCATCTCTTTTTCATTTCGGGCAAAACTGGCAAGCACAAAAGGAACCTTATATTTTAAGCAGAGCTTGGCAAAGTTCCGCATCCGCTTAATTATTGATGCACGCTTTCCCCCAGAACTATCTATAATATCACTTAAATCCAGAAGGAATACAGAATCTTTGCCTTCATATCCCCGGATAAGTTCCAGGCCCATAGGGTATTTCTCAACTTTAACAAGCACACCTTTATTACGTAATTTAAGCGCAGAATCTTCAGAATCAACAACCTTAATCCTGTCCTTAACCGATTCAGAAAAATAAGTTTTGGAGAACCCGAATTGCTCCGGGTTCCCGCATTCAAACTTTAAAATATCAAAAAAAGAAAGGCTCATTCCTTAGCCTTAGGAGGAGCTGCCTTCTTAGCTGCTGCTTTTTTCTTGGAGGCTTTCTTTTCTGTTTTTTCTTTTGGCTTTACTGTTCCTTTTGCTCCCTTTACTCCAAGCTGTGCCCTTCTTTCCTTTTTCTTTGAGCGCCTTCTGGGTTTATCTGTCCCCTTGGTCCTATAGCCCCGGTTCTTTTTGCCGGAGCTGCTAAGCCCGCGGAAAGTCCTGCGCTTATTAAGTTTAAGCCCGGCCCGTTCAGGGTCCACAAGAATTACTTCGAAGAACTTGTAGTTCCCATCATCTCCAACCAGATAGGAATTAAGGACTTCCAGGTTCATGTATTTCCTGTTGGCTTTCTGCTCAGCCTGGCCCCTGTGGCTCGTTCCCGGCTGCACAATCAAATACGCA
>JGI10211J14876_10000482_pt1 | contig 17234 bp, 19 predicted proteins | sample Etolagsediment_FD_14876 | JGI IMG/M metagenome (IMG submission 14876)
AAGATTGTAGATTCTACATGAACATTTCTCACACAAACTTTTCTTTTACAACAAAAAAACACTTTTTCCCATCCACTCCTCTCCCCCTATTACCATAGCCATTTTTCATTACCATAAAAAAATATTTTTTCTAAATTTCCATTACCACAAATTTCCCACCATAGTAGAAACACCTATTACCACCAATTACCATAAATGGCAAAAAATTGCTTCGATACAAAATAGTCTGGTAATACATCATAATGCTATTACCATGCCTATTTTTTCGAGATATATTTTTGTTTTATCATAAAAATAGGGAATGTGTTGGCGGTTTTGAACCATAGCCGACACCTATTTTTGAACAATTTTTGGTTTCTAAAGCAAGAAAATAATTTTATGGAAAAAACACAAAAATAAATTGGCCATCCTAAAGGTTCCTCCAATTCTCTAAATATTCTACAAAAATCACATTTTTCGTCTCTAGCACAAGAAAATAATTTTTTACAAAAAAATAATTCAATTTAAAGACATCTTAACGGTAAAAAATGATAGGTGGAACGATGGTTCAAAATTGGGTATAAAAAAAAATAAAATGTGGATGGGCAATGGGATTTGTTTTTTTTCAGAGGTATTCTGGAGTTAGATTTTTTCTATTATTTCGTTTTTTATTTTTTCAAGGAATGACCGCTACCTCCCGGAATGAAGCACCTTTTTTTGATTTCAATTTTAACACCATAATACCATAAATGGATTTGGAATGTAATTCTGCGTGGTAATATGAATTACCATTTTATGCTCTATAGTCCCTTCATGGTTCCAAATATGTGGTTAAAATCTTAAGAAATGGTAATGGATGTAAATATTTTTTAATCATCCATTACCATACAGTACCATACTTTTATTTTTTCGGCGAAGGGTATGGTAATCGTTTTTTATGGTAATAAAACAATACCATAAATTTTCCGATATTACCTTACCTTGGACAGTATTACCATAATATGGTACTTATGGTAACGGATGTTTTGTGTATATTTAGCTCCTCAACCATGCTATGGTAATAACATATGAGCTTGGTGGTCAGCTTCTCTATTACCAGCCTGTTTTCTATTACCATAAGAAAAAAAACGTTTTTAGAAGCTGAATGGCATGGTAATAAACATTACCATCAAGCGTTTCGAAGCTTAAATATTTTCTAAAAAAAATCCGATAATTCCGACATTACCACACATTACCATAATTTTCGGAAGGGGCTAAATTTTATGGTAATGGCTGGTAATGCTTATTACCATACCCAGCAGCTTCTTTTTACCCCTTTATTACCATACCATTACCATAAATCGCCTTGAACCATCGTTCTTCTTTTATGACGGGATACGATAGTACCATTATGGTACTGACGAAAATGACCTTTCAGAAAATTTTTATGGTAATGGTATGGTAATGCTATTACCACTCGTTTTTTCAAAATTGCATATTTTTATGACCATTTATGGTAATAAAACGAGATTTTAAGGTTCCAAAACCATTACCATAAAAAAAATAACTCGTTTTCGTTACTTAATCGTCCCTAGGGTTATGGTAATGCATTACCATAAATGTTTTTTTTTAAAATATTTTATTACCATATTTTTAGACTTATGGTACTGTTTTAACTTTTTTTTTAAACGATGGTAATATTCATTACCATAAATATTTTTAGATAAGAATTAGAACCCATTACCATAACATAAAAGTGAGAACGGGGTATCATGAATTTTAATAAAAAACGAGTTGACTTAAATTTTTATTGGTAATTTTTTCATTTTCTGATATACCATATTTTAATTTTATGGTAATATATATTAACTAATTATTTTTTGTTATGGTAATAGTTTTGACCATAACGTTTTAAAATTAAACATTTTATTACCATTTCATCCCTAGATTATTATTATGTTATATTGTATATTTTTTTTTTAATTAATATAAAAATAATAAATATATAAGATAAACATCATTAAATAATAAATAACCGTGAATGATTTTAAAATTAGTCAGTTTTTTAAAACGTCCGTAAAATTTTTTTTCCATTTCTCACTAGTTATTTTCGATTTTTAAAAATTCGTGGACCCAGCACCAAATTAGTCAACTTTTCACCGTCCTAATCCTAGGTTACTTAAAAAAATTTCTATGGTAATAAAACGTTTATTCCACTAAAATTTCGTATTACCATACCATTACCATAAAACATAAAAATGCATTTCCTGCAATTTCCACTATCTCCTATAAAATCACTTCCATAAAGTCTTCAATAAACTCGCAAAAAAAACGGCAAATAATTAAAACACTCCAAAAAAAACAGAGCAAAAAACCATTACCAAATCTACCCTCCACTAAACGACATGGTACTATTTATTACCATAACGCTTAATTTTTTTTAAACGCTTCATGGTAATGGTAATGCGTCCTGATACCAATCTGATGTTTGTAATTTCCCAAATATTTAAAACATCAATCTCAACTGATCGCCAGTACCACGATGGTACTATTTTTAAAAATGTGGTAAATTTACAATTTACATAATGGTATGTATGGTAATGGTCAATTAACCAAAAAGTGGGGATGTTACCATATGAGTACCATGAATCGTTTATTTTTCGTTGGATTTTATAAAATATGGTAATTAAAAAAAGATGGTCAAGCATGGTCAACTAAGGTCATTTTTGAATTTGAAGTGTTCATTTTTAAGGTATCGGAAAATAAATTATTTCCCTGTTTTCCAAAAAAAATTACATCAGGTAAGGATCAGGATGGATTTTTTGAACCTTGCCCGACACTTCGGGACCAAAAATTAAAAATGTATTTTGTCTCGAATCCATTACCATAATTATTTATGGTAATAGAAATGGTCATTTTACCATTACCATCATTACCATAAATTTTAAAAAAATCCAGAGGTACTTTTTTTACCCGTTACCATTTATGGTACATGTTTTTAAAAAAATTTCTATTTTTAAACGATTGCGAAAAATAGCGTTTTTTTAGATAGTAAAAATGTACGACAAAATAATATTTATTTTCACAGAAATCTCATTTTTACAACATTTTCGTAAAAAACCCGATATTAATTCAAAAATGGACGGATTCGTAAAAATTGCACATTATTACCATACCATTACCGATATTAAATTTAAATAAAATATCTAATAATTATGGTAATAGTTTTATTACCATGATTTTGTCATTTTTCAGCCACTTTTTTTTTAAAAAAATATTTTATTACCATTTATTACGAGGAGCAAAATTAACATTTTTTCTCCGTAATGTCATGGTAATAAAAATTTTTCCCAGTTTTTCCAAAAAAATGGGTACGAAAAAAAGTCGTAAAAAAATCCGATATTAAATACAACCCAAAACTGTCTGTAATACTGTAAAAGTCAACTCGCTCTCATTTCACTACATTATTTTTAAATAAAATGCACGATTTGCTCTTTTTCCATTCCACACCATTCCAAAATATTCCAATATGAGAAATAATTATGAGTAATACTGATGCTACATTGGATTTTAATACATTACCATAAAATATAAAAAATACAATAAAAAATAAAAATATATTTTTTATGGTAATATATGGTAATGTTTAGAACATATAAAAAATGAGCAAAAAAGAGCAAAATGAGCATTTAGAGTATAAAAATAAAAATTTAAATATTATTAAAATAAAATGTCTAAATTTACTTGCAAAAGATGTGGCAAGTTTTTTGATAGAAAATATAATTATGAACGACATATTAACGACTCCAAAAAACCCTGTCATCCCCTCTCTATCCCCGACCCAATGTTAATTGCCCCTCCAATTCAACCAACAAATGACGATGATGATGGTGAAAATAAATCTGAACTTTCTTGTCCTTTTTGCAACAAAAATTATTCCACCAAATTTAACCTTAATAAACACCTTAAAAAATGCATCCTCGCAAAAAAAACCTCAGAAATCCACGAAGAAAAAGAACAAATGTACAAAGAACGTATTGATCACCTTGAAAAACAAGTTATTGAATTAACTAAAAGAATTGGTAACAATATCTCCTATAACATCAACCAACATGTCGACGCAAGTGTTCACCAACAAAACATACAAATCAACACATATGGAAACGAAAACCTCAACTATATCACACCAAGTGAAGTAGAAAAATTAATCAGCCACCCCTCTACTTGTCTACCACAATTCATTAAAATGGTTCATTACCACGAAGAACACCCCGAGAATCATAACGTCGTTATTGACAACATTAAAGAAAACGTCATTAAAACACTTAAAGATAAAAACAACTGGAACCAATCTAAATTTGAAGAATTTGTTGAACGTTTCGCCATTGAAAAATATGACCAACTGTGTGACCTATACAACTCCAATGAAGTTAATATTGACGAAGTTATCCGTGAAAAATTTGAAACTTGGGCTGACCAATTTGACTATGTTGAATCACAAACTCGCAAGAAAGCTGAAGAAGACGCTAAATTAGCCATTATATTAGGGTCTAAATGGCTAAAAAATAAAAAGATTACCAAACGTGGTCTTAAAAGAATATTAGACGGTGAAATGCTTCTTAATGATTCCGATATGAAACAAATTGAAAAAATAAAAAAATCTGTCGGTTGGAACAATACTGCACCAAGAATTGAAGAAAGCTAAATCTTACTATATTGCGCAATCCCCTGCAACAATGAATCCGCCAAATCATCCTTCTTCGGATGGGACTCAAAATATTGCTTCCAATTCTCCATCCCATCCAACACTTTCTTCACTATCTCCACCCCATCATTCTTCCTCTTCTTATAAGCCTTATATTCCGACAATTGCTCACCTCCCTCTTGTGCCTGTTCCATCAATTGTTCCGAATTCGTTTCCTTCAATAATTTTTCCACAATCATTGTTGGATTTAACTTTTTAGTTGCATTAAAAAAACTTACCTTATCCAATTGTCCATATTTCCCCTCTTTCCCCCCAACAAAATAATATGTATACAAAAACATCTGCACAGACTTCATCCTCGGATTCTTCAGTGCCGGCTGATTCTCTATCACAACATGTTCCACATCTGATGTTTTCAAACTGTTCAAGCCATTGTACAAATTTGTATACAATTTCGTATCATCCTCTTTTAAATATTCCGCAACTTTTACTAACTTCTCATTCCCTCCATCTTTTACATAGGTTTTTGCACATTTATTGCAGTAACCTGCAATTTTTATATTAACTATATCATTTCTATCTACAATCTCACCTGCACTTTCTGGAACAATATTTTTACAAAAAAATTTCCGACTTTTCTCCCCACATATACACCTTAAGTCTCTCAACTCATATGAATAATATTCAAAACCTAACCTGTCCGGACATTGATTATAACTATTGGCACCATTTTTTATCTCTTCCATATAAAGTTTTTCATAATTTCTTGCATGCACTTTGCACAACTCCACCCTTTTCCCCTCCTTAACAACCCAATAATTAGTTCCTTTCCCACAAATACCATTTTTTGTATCTGCTCCACATTTCTTACCATTCTGGTGTGGCATCCATAAATCAGACCGTAAATTTATAATGCCCCATTCAGCAATGTTTTCCAATTTCTGGTCATTGCACTCCAAATAACAATATGCTAAGTTTTTAATGCCAACATCAAAAGATAAAATCTTAACCATTTGCTAAAAAATAACAAATAACTTTTAAGCCAATTTAAAGAAATAACCCCAATAATAATTAAAATGGATAATTCCTATTACGAATTGTTAAATGTTTCCCGAGATTGTTCACAAGAAGACATTAAAAAATCCTACAAAAAATTAGCACTAAAATATCATCCCGACAAAAACCCCAACAATGAAGAAGCCCTTAACAAATTTAAAGAAATTACCCATGCATATGAAACACTTTCTAATCCACAAAAACGTGAAATTTACGATCAATTCGGTAAAAATGGATTTGAAGCAGATATGGACGAAAATCCAATGAACATGTTTGCACAAATGTTTGGTGGTATGGGTCGTCAGCAGAGAATGAAAGTACAACCTGTTAAAGTACCTGTTCCAGTATCTTTAGATGATTCATATTTTGGTGCAACTAAAACCGTTAAATACACGAGAAAGGATGTACCAGAAGGTTTTAAATGGGATAAAAAAGAGCCACCATCTCCAGATAAATTGGTGGATGTAGAAGAAACAAGAGAGATTAAGTTGGAAGTAGGTGCACGCATTGGACAGCATCAATTGATAGAAGGAATTGGACATAATATACCAACATTAGAAAGGGGAGATGTAGCATTTGTGTATGTTGATGAAAAGGATATGCAGAATGAAGATACAGAATCAAGTATAAAGGAAGAAAAGTATTTATTTAAAAGGGGAGAAGAAGATGATTTGGAGATTACATTTAAGATTACATTGGATGAGTTGTACAATGGAGTAGAAAGGCAATTGCAGTATTTTGGTAAAACAGTGAATCTTTGTTATTATGATAAAATAGATTTAGAAACCAAATATACAATGACTGGATATGGTATTAATGGTGGAGATATGAATGTAAGATTTGAACTAGAATTGCCAGAAGAAATACCAGAAGAATTAAGTGAGCAATTTAAAACACTGATGACAAAACTTTACCCTAACCACAAAAAACTTGATTTCTCTAAATTAGATTCAGATGATATTGTACATTTGCAAGAAGATATTTTCGCTGAATCTGATGAAGAAAATGGTGAACAACCTGTGCAATGTGTCCAACAATAATTTCTAATAATACAATATGATTGTATTATTATTAGTCCTTATTGCAATAGTTATTTTCCTAATATTCATTGCTATTTACACCAAACAATATTACAATATTATGTACGAAAACTTTGAAACCAGTTTCCTCGGAAATATTAGCTCCATGTTTCCTAAACGTAGCAAGGCATTAAAAGGATACCTCCCTACCGAAAAATATTTAATACAAGATATACAAGCAGTTGATAATGACGTTGTTGTTTACGAAAATAACTAATATTCATCATCATCCTTATTATAACTCGCATCCAATATCTTCTGCAAAAAACTTTCTATATCTGCTCCACCTCCTCCCTCTTCCACATCCTCCTCCTCATCATCCCCATATGGATGATAATCTACCTCAAAAATACGCATTCTTTTCTTAGGTTTATCAGTTACAGAACCCATCATATTTAACAATGTCATTGGATTTTTACTATTAATCTCTAAAACTCCCATATCCTTATTCTCCTTTAAATATTCACCCATTGATTCATAAATCTTTATATTCCTCAAATATGCTTCAATCTTTCTTCCACCACATGAAAAAACAACAGAATCACCTACATCTAATCCCTTAAAAAATTTATCCTCATCTATCATTCCACTCGCATTTTTTGTATTCCTAATCCTACTAAATGTTATTCTATCCAATTCTGCAAAAACTGTTCTTCCCATATTTATAACTATTAATTTTTTTCTTTTAAGTTAATTTATCTTTAAAGACATATACTCCTCCAATGTAAACTTCTTCTGCGTTAAAGGCTTCTCTCTCTTTAACCTTAAATCAACATCACCAAAACTAAAACGACTCTCACTATTCAACATCTGCGCCTTCTGACGATGCATATTGGTATAATGTGCCAATTCCGCCTGCGGATACATACAAGCCAATGGCGGATACAACATACTATATTTACTATCTAACACATTAAACTGTTCCCTAAATTTTTCTATCGTTAAAGGTCCCCCAAACTTCTTCAACAAATTGCGATTTTCTGCCAATTTAACCTTCTTCAAACTCTTTTCCTCACCCTCTACCATACTGGCTAACATACACAACAATGAATAATACTCCCACTTCTTAAAATGATATCTCATATCATACCCCGAAAAAATATACGCTGCCGCACAATTAAACGAACAGAACGTATCCCTACAATAAAATTTTCCCCTTACATACTTCATCGGTATACCCACTGGCACTGAATCAAAACATTCTGTACAATAAAAACAAGCAGTAGTTGTCTTCATATCCCACTCTTTATCCCCATCTTCACTATTCACCAATTTTAATATTTTCGCCTTCTTTAAAACATTAAAATAATTCTTATTTATCTCCTCAAAACCCACCTTCCTCACACATACCTCATCCATCTCCATATTCACCATATCCTTTGCACTCCCTTCCCCACCTAATTCCACATTTTCCTCATCCATATTTCCAAATTTCTCTTGCAATTTATCACTAATTATCGCATAATCACTCTGCATATTATTCATTGGTTCATATGGCGCAGGTTCCAACAAATTCGGATCATACTTCATCATCCCATTCGTATTTATGGAATCTTCTTCCTCCTTCTTACCATCATCAGTTGGCAAATGTAATATTACATTTTCATCCTCAACTACATCTGAGACTTCTTTATAATTACTTATAACAGCATACGTTTTATCCTTTGGACGACGACCCCTTTTTTTAGGCACTGGCTTTTCCTCTCTTACATCTTCATTTGTATCTGTCTTTTTAGTCTTCTTGGATGGCATTATTTATCACTTCTTCTGAAAAAACTTTTAAACCTTTTCGGAAAAAATGAAAGTTTAAAAACTTATAACTATCTAAAATAAAATGTCTGGCTCTATTAATTTATATATTGGACCCACTAAAGCAGGTAAAACCACCGAACTTAAACGACAATACAACAGACTACGCATAAAATACGATAAAATATGTTCAATAAATGGCCGAAAAATTGCTCAAAACCATTTTAATTCATCAACTTTAGAAAATATTTTGGAAGAAATTTTGGATTATGACATAATCATTATTGACAATATCCATCTTATTAAAGATTGTTTACAAATTATACCCATTTTAGCAGACAAATTTAATAAAACCATTTTTTGCGCTGGGCTTGACAACAACGAATCAAGAACACCATATTTAAATGTTGTTAATCTTATCCCCAAGTGCGAATATGTACATAAAATGACAGCATACTGTGCAATTGCTAATGACACTACTCCAGCAATCTTCTCCAAAGAAGTAAATGGAGAATATGTACCAGTTGCCAGAGAAAATGGATTTTTACACGTTATTACTGGACCCATGTTTTCCGGAAAAACAACAGAAATTTTGAGACAAATTGAACAATTGCAAAGTATCGGAAAAAGCATCCTAACAGTAAATTACAGCAAAGATAACCGTTACTGCAGAAATGCTAACATTACATCTCACAACAACGAAACAATAAAAACAAAAATTGCCGTTGACGATTTAGAAGATATTGTACAACCTTCTTTGCTTTCTATTTATGACGTTATTATTGTAGATGAAGTACAATTTATCAAAAATGCTTACAAAACTATCCTACAATTAGTTAACGATTTCGGTAAAACTGTTATAGTCTCCGGTCTTGATGGCGACTTTCTACAAAAACCTTTTGGTGATGTCTGTTCACTTATCGCTCAAGCAGATAAACTAACAAGACTTAGTGCTGTTTGCAAACTTAGCAAATCACTTAAAGATGCCTGTTTCTCTAAACGTCTGTCAAAAGAAACAGCAACCGAACTAATTGGCGCCGATGATTGTTATATGGCCGTTAGCAGAGAAATCTATAACTTGCCAGATGAACAATTCGCAAACTTAATTCAAATGGAACATGTACTATCCAAATAATAAGCTTCGCCTTTCTTATAAACATACTCTTCCTCATTATCTCCAATCTTACTACGCAATGTAAAATCTAATCTATTGTACTTCTTTGCCACCACCTTTAACCATAAAAATGGTGACTCAACCTCCGTCAAAAATATATACTCTATAAAATCCATCTCACACTCAAATAATCCCCTCGTATAATCTATTACAACCACTTCCCCATAATCTCCATCCCTCCTTAAAGTAAATCCCGACGAATCCCAATGTTCACTGTAAAATTGCTTTAAATATTTCCAATCCCCAACTATCTCTAAAATGTTCTCACAATTCATCTTCATCTAAATTATCCCATATTTTTTAATTCCAAATAAAACTACAATTTAAAGAAATCTTTATTTTTAAATTAAAAATAAGATGGTGCAGTTGACGATAGATTTTTTGGTTGGGGAGAAGAAGAATCAATATTTATATTTATGTTGGAATAATAGGGAAAATCCTGAGCAATATCCCATAATGTTAAGTGAAAAAAATGGCAAAATTTCTTATGGTTTCCTTAATAAATTATTACATCTACCAGTCATAATTTGTGGAAATTGCAAAAAACGTAACGATAAACTTAAAATAAAACTTTGTGATAAACAACCATCCGATTACTCAAACATCCATTTCCTCAAATCTCATCTCCAAAAATGCATTCGTTTAAAGAAAACTTCTCTGGCTATTCAGACTGCGATGCATTTGTTGGAATTGGATCCGGTTCAATTTTTGCGTAGATTGGCGGTTATTTTTGTGGAGGATGTTATGATTACCAAACATTATTCAGTAATAATATGGTTGTTAATTGCGGTGAGTAGTAGGAATGTGGTGTTACAATTGCATCACATAGAGTGGTTGTTAGGGTTAGTATATATAGCGAGTGAATGTAGTTATAGGGAAAATTATATTTTACCGATTGAATTGCAGAAATTGTCAACAGAAAAATTGGCGAAAATTGTTCATCAAGAAACCATGAAGATAGAAAATAATGAAGAAAAGGCGGTTGTTATGTGTTTAATTCATAGAGCAGCATTTGGTGGGATGACTGGAGATGTTAACATGCTGGTAAAAGCAGCTTATATTTGGAGTCAGAGATTCCAGAATCCAGAGGAAAAATGGAAGAAATATTATTATCAGAATGTTCGGACAATAAGTGGGAGTGTTTTGCCATTAGATAAAAATGATTGGATATTAAGTGCGATTGATTTCCATTGTTTTCCTAAAATGCTGCAATGGATAACAGAAAAAGAGGAAATAGATGAACAAATGCTAAAACATGTAATATGGCATTATAGCTCAAAGACGAATAATCGGACTTACTATAATGGTGGGAAAGATATTAAACCAAAAGATGTACAACATCTTTGGGAAAAATACAAAAAACAAATTGGAAATATTGCTAAATATGCAATAAAACATTATTCTTAAATTTTTGTAAAATTTACTTTATACTGATGATTTGGATTCTTTATTTTAACAATTGTAACTTTATATTTATAAACATGATTCTCACGATTTTTATTGTACTTCTGTACAGTAAATATTACCGACTTTTTTCCCTTTATATATTCCTTCATTTTCTCATAACCCTTATCTAATGCATCCAAATGATTTTTCGCATTTATATTCTTAGATATATGTTTGTAAACTATCTTGTAAACACTCTTTTTACCACCTGACTGTATTGTATATGGATTCGGAACAACCGGCTCCGGCACATTCGTCTCACCTTCCACAAAATCATTTACCATATTGCTCCCATTTACTTGATTTACTATTGATTGATTACCGGCAACTGTTTTATTATGAGCTATCTGCTGAGGATTATCTGGGTTTAATGCTGGCTTCTTATCCATTATTATTTACATAGATTTTTCTGGTTGATTGGAAAATACTTCCACCATATCTTTAGTATATTTTGTAACAATATTACGATGATTTATTTTCAATGTATTATTACCATAATTCACTTCAATTGGCTTATGTAAAACAACTGGTGTACCAATAAAAGGATAAACCTTCTTGCTACTAACATCCTCTAAATAAAAAACTAAATATTTTGTCCCACCCTCATTATCGTAAAAATTATATTTTTTACACAATTTATTAAACACTTTATGAGCAACTTGCGCCGGACTACTTCCCGTATATCTCCCAGTCTTCTTGCCAACCTCTGGATAATCCAAAACAGTAAATACACGCTTTTCCATTTATTTTAACAAATATTTATAAAATAAATTTAGATGTATTTGCCACCTTTTAAGTTGTCAGAACCTAAAGATTTGATAACATTGGTGTATTTCTTTACAACTTCCTTGACTTTGCCAGTCTTCTTATCCTTCAATTTAAGAACAACAGGCTTGGATAATTTCACACGTTTGCCTTCATAATGGTAAACTTTCTTGTTGCTACCACGAGTAGTCTCTTGGATTGCAAACTTGAATCTGCACTCTTCACCCTTCTTCTTATGCTTTTGGCATAATTCAGAGAAAGCAGTGGAAGCTTTATCCTTGGGACCACGACGTTGAGCCTTGCCACTCTTAGTTTTTAAGGGCAACTCATAACGACCACCATCTTCTACGTCTTTGCCATTAACACTGACTAATTTGAAGAAACGGGAGTCATCAGATGGTTTGTTGGCACCACCTTTTTTGGCGGCAACTTTGCGTGATTTATTTTTTCTGTTTAAGCTGTTAAGCAATCCCTCAAGTCTAGAGAGTTCTTGTTTAAATCTGTTTCCAGCCATATTATAATAATACTACACATTTTTTTTTCTATATATTTTAATAAATTCTCTCTGGCCATCTAAAGTATGCAACCTTAACATTAACATTTTTTCTCCAACATTTTTTTTATTCTCCCTAAAATATTTATCCACCTTCTTCTCTAAATCCCTAAATCCCTCTCTCACACTTTTCCCATTTATCCTAAACCTCTTAAGTGTCTTCCCACCACTCTGACTATATCCACTATTACTATCCTGAACTACATCCCTTATTAATATTGACTGTTCCACCATATTATCATCTCCACTATATACTATCTTATCACCCACTATACTATACTGTGCATATGGATAATATCCAGATATCCATCCAACCTTATACTCTAAATTATTATCTGCCATTTCCTATATTACCTTATTTTTTTAAAAAAATATAAATCATGGTCTCTCATCCCATACTTTGACATCTGTACAACATCCACCAACTTAAAATAATTCCCCAATATCTTCTCCACTATCTTCTCCTTCTTCGGTATCACTAAATTATGTTTGTAATGCTTCTTATTCTTTATTTGCCCCTTCTTCCCTCTAATAGCCAATATCTCATTATATTGACAAATCACATTCCCCTTCTTTAACCACCAACCATCATGCGTAAAATTGGGAAAATTTGTTATACTATGCTTTCTACCCTCTGCATCTGTCCTATTTATACTCATATATCTCGGTGCTGGATCCAACTTCTCCCTGTCAAAAATGTGTATCACTAAATATCCTTTCGGTTTCAACCAATAATAAAAATTGCTCAATATTGTATCCCAATCTATTATCTTATTATGATACAATGTCTCTTTTAAACAGCAAATCATGCTAAACTTCTGTCCACCAAAAAGGGCCTCATTTTTCATATCTCCTAAAATAACCTTCCCTAAAGGATTGCGCTTCTTAAATATATTTACCATTGCTTCACTCCTCTCTAATCCAACAACTTTGTTTCCATTACTCATATGCTGGTAATGTTTGCCGGTTCCTGTTCCTACATCTAAAATATATCCGTCGCATTTATGGGTTGCCCTAAAATCATTTATTAATTTGGCTTCAATAACATACATTTCTTTTTCATCAAACACTTTGTCGTACATTTTTGCATAAACTTCATCTATCATATCTTTTTTTACTTCTAAGGGATTGTCAAAGCCTTCTAAATTATCTTCTAACATTATGGATATTTTAGGTCTCACTAAAAAATAAACTATCAAAAATCCTAAAATTATTAAAATAAATGCCCAAACTATTTTTAACATTATTTTATCATAGATTATCCTTTCTCGTTTTTTCGGCTTAAAAAAAATATTACAATCTTTACTAAACATGGCTAACTTCAATATACAACAAAATGGTGCACCCAATCTTGAAGACTTTAAAAATGAACTCCCACCTATGCACAGTCAAGAATTTGATGAACATCTATCCACAGAACAAATTAAACAAATGGTTTACCAACTGTTAACAGAAACTAACTGCTCGGATGATGACAATAAAAGAAGAAATAAAAAATTCCAAGACATTAGGGGAAAATATCAGAGAAAATATCAACCACTAATGATGCGCTATCCAGCACTTTTTAATATGATTATAGAAAATGGAAAAGATTTTGATCTTATCCAATTTGAACAAATGATGGGTATGATTTCCAAAGTACGTAGTAAACAAGTTGCTGAAGAAGTTGCATCTAAAGAATTTGGACAAAAAATGGTGGACAAATATGTAAAACCAAAAATTTAAAAAGAATTTCTTCTTTCATTAAAATATTTTTTGTTAACAATCCGACTTTCACTATTTGTTCTTCCAAAATATCCAGAATTTATCTTTTCAATCTCCCATTGCAAAGGTATATGTTTTACAACTAAAGGTTTTTTATTTCTTTTTTTTTCTTCTCTTTTTTCCTTAATGTTTTTTCTGCGCAATAATTTCCACAAACCAAAACACATTATTAATAAAAAATATGTAATCATAAATTATCATTTTAATGTCAACAAATATTTAAGCTGGTTAACATCACTCAATATCTCATCCCTTATATTATACAAATCTGTATCCTTCTTTTCAATTACATCACCAATAGTTATCCCACAATAATCTTCCTTATTAGATATCTTATACATCTTGCAATTTTTACTTTTATTGCCATCTAAAAATCCCGTTACAACATCTAAATATCTTTCCAAATTATCATAACCAATTTGGTAAACACTTAAATTCATATCAGAATTGTTTTTATCAAACTCAATTCTTCCATATTTTCCTTGCCAAACTTCTATAAATTTATCCATATTATCCAAATATTTTTTCATAAATTTGTCTAATGCTTTGTGAGTTGCATAACTTTTCGTGCGCCAGTGAGCAAACTTTAAACTATTCTGCATCTGGAAAAAAGTCATCATAACTAATCTTGCATCTTTCTTATTCATACTTTATACTAAGTTTTTATTCCCGCCAAATTCTTTGTAACCTCCAAATAATTATAATGCACTCCATTATACATCAAAAAAACATTCCTCGCTCCATCATTCTCCACATAACTACTAACCACCTTATACTTCCTTCCCTCTCTCATCAAAACAAAAATATTCCTCCTAAACATCCATTGCGCTATATTTATCTCCAAACTTCCTCCCCACACTCCACTCCGTCTCATCATCTCCGCATATTTCACTAAAGGTAACGACTTCTCCAACTTAACCCATTCCTCCAATTCCAGTCCATTTATCTTCTTTTTCGCATTTTTTACCATATATTCACTAAACATATTGCGCAATTGTTGCTGGGTTTTCCCAAATGCTCGCCCTAATGAATAATACAAACAATTCCCATCTCCCTGCATGTGCACTTCCTTAAACTCCAATTTCATAATTATCTCAATTTTATTTTTAATCTCTTACTTCCTCCAACAAATCTTTTCGGTTTTGCATCCCTCTTCGCCTTCTTCTCTATCATCGTCACTAACCTATTATAAACACTATCCGGCGCATCTTTCTTCTTAACCAATTTAAACTGTGTATGCATAAAACTATAAGTCTTCTCCGACTGACTCATCAACTTAAACTCTTCTTCATCAAACAATTTACCATAATTCGTCTTCTCAACCAATTCTAACCCATAATCCTTAGCTAATTTCACCATATATTCAATATTAACCAAGTATTGCTCCTCCGGCACTCCTGTCTGTAAACTATAAATTTCCACCTTATGTCCGAACATCGGTTTACTCCCATCCCATGTTTTTGCTGTATACTTCTTATCCACTTTCCATAACAAATCATCACCAATCATACCCTCTTCTGGTTTCTTTGCCCCTTTCATTAAATCAAACACCAATTTACCATCTAATGTACTGCCTATAAAATATCCTCCCACTTTCAAATTATCCGTCACATTCTGCAGCAATGTCCTTAAACTTATTTCATCCTCAAACATCCGCCATAAATTACTATTTACACTCACTATGTCAAACGCAAATTTAGATTTAACATTTTTCCTCAATAACTCCACATTAAATCTATCATTGCCTGCCTCAAAATTTGGAAATATCAACTTCCCCATATCCCCCCACACATACTCCACATTCGGCTTCGGCGTCTTTTCCTTCTTATATTGTTCCCTTAATCTATCCAGATTTTCCCTTATCATATCCAATCCAACCACATCTTTCAACTTGCCTGACTTCCAATTTTGTAAACTTCCTGTCCCAACAGATAAATCCAATAAACCGCCCAATTGTCTTACCCCTTTAATAACAGCTGGGCTCACACTTCCAATCAATTTATCTTTCACATATTTATGGAATAATTGATAAGGATATGTCCTTAATTTTGCATCATTGTTCACAGCATAATACAGACTTGTTAAATCTTCTTCTGGCACATTGCCCTCTTTTAACTGTGTATCACTTATAGGATTGGATAAACTATTCCAGATATGATTGGCAAAATTTTCACTCATAACAGAGCTAATTTTACCTTCCCTAACCAATTTAGTCTTACTATGATTTATCCTAACAGGTGTCCACTTGAACAAATCTGTAAATTCCCCATATATCCTTTGGTACACAAATTCTACTACACAGTTATCCACTATCTCCTCTGTAATATTTGCAATTGGATCATGAGCAACTGCAATACCATCCTCACTAAGCGGTATATTTGCTACACCAATATTAGCATCTGGATTAGTATTCGCCGGCGAAAATTCTACTGTCGTTATAATCTTTTTATTACCCACCTCTCTGGCTCCACTCACTAACAATTGTAGCGATTTATACGGTATAATCCTTCCCTCTACATCTTTTGTTCTTGCAGGCAACTGGAAAGGACTAACCTTCACTTCATACCCATGTTTAATATATTTCACCAAAAATTGCGCAGTTCTAAATTGGGGATAATTCCATTTTAATAATTCATACCAATTCCCGCTTTTCTCTGGATAAGGTTTATCCATTGGTCGGAACAATAGGCCACTAACTGGATAGTCTTGTAATTTTTCTTTCTCAAATAATTCTTCTATATTATCTTCAAAAATAGAGCCTCCACCAAACAAATATTTTGTCATAAGTATTTTTGTCGCCTCATCCCTCAATTCTGGATTTACAAATGTACTTGATTGCACACCCTCCCTATAAAACTGCATCAAATAATCAAACCTATACTTATCTTTTGCACCACCTCCCTGTTTGTAAAATATATTCTCCTTTACATCTATTCCCTTGTAATACAATATATCTGTTATCAAAAAAATATTATTAACACCACT